>Ga0076206_105_pt1 | contig 55802 bp, 34 predicted proteins | sample RifGroE2_FD_67812 | JGI IMG/M metagenome (GOLD analysis project Ga0076206, IMG submission 67812) | Parcubacteria (Moranbacteria) bacterium GW2011_GWE2_36_40
GGGCTTAATTCTAAGTGCTGGTTGTGGCATAGTTTTGTTTTTGTTTTAGGGGGCTTACAAAACTATTATAGCACGAATTTATTTGATTTGGTATAATATCTGATTAAATCTTTATTGGTTGGAGCAGTCCATCTGATTGTGTATTGTCCGTCTGCTGTAGCTGGAGATTCTTTGTGATTTGCACTTATTAGTGTTGGAGCTGAAGGAGTTGTGGTAAAGAAGTTTGATTTTGAACCTGGGTTGGTTGGGTAGGATGATTGTTGAGTTTGTTCTGTTATGTTTCCATTTGAATCAGTGATTACTTTCCAAGTGTTTGAAAGTGATCTGCTTTCAAGTCCTGAGTGTTCTAGTGAGGTTACTGCATAATATCTTGTTGTGTTGTTTGGTTGTGATGCGTCATAGTTCCAAGATATTTCAGTCCACATGCCACATTCATTATCTCCTGAACAGTTGTTGTATGAGGTTGTGCCAAGTTGAGTCCAGGTTAAGTTGTCTGAACTTTGCCAAACTCTGAAGTTTTTTATTTCACGGGGAGAGGGAGGACAATCCAGAGTTTCATGCGGCCAGCCACGAGTAGCGTAGGTGCGAGGTGTTGTGAAATTTGGAGTAGGACCAGTGCGAGGAGTATTTTGCGAGCTGACTGAACAATTTTCTCCTTGGTTAAAATCCCATGTCAATCTGACATCGGAAACATTTTTGACAGCTGACTTTATTTCTGGCGGATACGGATAATATGCGACTGTCCAGAATAACTGAATGTCGTCATCAGAAACATTGAGAAAAGTTGAGTTGAACATTGCCTTGGTTCCATCTGAAGATTGAGTTGGGCGAGTCAATGAATCATATGGAGCACTATCGCCATTTTCGCGCACATGCGCTGAGCATAACATTTTTTGCGAAGATTGATTTCTATAATTTTGAGCTACTACACGATATAAATCATAGCCAACTTGACCAGCGGGTTGTCCTGATGACACGCTCCAATCAGACCATGCCTCCCAATCATGATGTTGCACACCAGGAACTGCACCACTAAAAGCATTGTCAGGATAAGGCTTCCAATAGTCATGCGTTCTGAAATCAAGCAATGAAGACCCAAAAGGAGAATCTACAACTTTACTAAAAATTGCATAATGTCCCCAACGATCTGGCGTAAAGTGACTCGGGTATTGAACTAAATTCCAAGGATCGATCCCTAAATGATTAACTAGTTTAGTATTAACTGGCTCCAATTCATTGCCCCAAGCATAAGGGGCATCATGATCTTGAGTGTGAATAGGCTGCCCACCAGCTCCAGAGCCAACAATTTTAGCTCTCCACCAAGGACCATTGGAGCTTTCTGGCATGATATAATGCCAGAGACCATCCTCACCATTAACCGCGCCAGCCAAAAATTCATCATGATATCCAGCCCAAGCAGTTGGAGCTTGACCCCAATAATTATCAAAGGGCAATTCCCTAGAATATCCAATCGGGGTATCTAGCGATGGAGTGCCAATCAAAGTTCCTGCATAGGCCTTGCCGGTATATATATCATTCAAATAGACATTACTGCCATCTGGAGCCATTGATTTTTTGATTGACAATCTTCCGGTGGGATTTTCCGTGGTTAAAATCGGAGCTTTTGATATCACACCAGCAGCATCAACTGTATTTCGATACAATGAATTCGTTTGTGTTCCTTCGCCCATAGATTCTGAGCCTCCCATCAAAAATTCATCAGCTTTTGCAGGATTCCAAGCAATATAATTGAGCCAATTTGGACTCCTTGATGATGAATTTTTGGCTGGCAACAACCTACCACCATCAGTGCTTGAAAGCATCCAAATTTTACTTGGATATTCGTACCATTGACTTTCAACCCAATTTGGCAAACTAGCATCAAAAAATGGTAACCTTTTCCAATAAGTCGCATTGGGAGGTCGATTAGCCAATGTTGAACCTGCACTAGCAATCGCTGAATAAGAATATCCGTTATCATTAACCAGCCCGCCTCTACTAAAAGCATTGGTATTTCTCAATGAATGAAACATTATCCAATTGCCATTAGCACTCCAATGCGTAGTGCTAATATCCTGCGTATTATTTGTGCCAGCAGGAGTGTTGGTGATTTTCCAAACTTCATTTCCATTCAAGACATCAACATATTGCAGCATTTCTGGTTGCCAAATATAATTATTAGCTGAATTTTCAAGCAAATTAGCACCCCATGAAGGCATATTCAAAATTCTAAGCTTACGCAAAACAACCTCATCAAGATTTTCCACTACCCCATCCGCCATAACATTGTCTGCGAAATAGAAATTTTGCAAAACAAAAAATCCAAACAATAAAATTGCAGTTTCAAAAAACAATACTTTTTTTCTTGCTTTGACCATCATCAGAATTATCCGAATAAAACCTACCAAACCCAAACCAGCACGTGTTCTGTGGTTTTATTGCCGGCTTTGTCAAAGGCTGTCACTGTCACTCCATGAGGTCCTCGTGGAACAAAATTAGGAATATTGAAGCTGTCTTCTTTAGTTTCACGAACTCTTCCATAGATGGTATATCTATAGTGATCAACTGCTTTGTTATCACTAACTTTCCACCACAACTTGTCTCCTATTTTCTTTTTGAGTACAGCTGGAATATCTTCAAAAATTGGAGCCTCACTATCGATTTTTATTTTATATTTTTTTGAACCAACTTCATTTCCATTTGCATTATAAAAATATAATTTTATTTCATTTGTTTCTCTCAAATCAAATGCGACTTTCCAATTTCCATCTTCATCCAAGGTGTCTGAATCCTCGGTGTCGCCATCTATTTTAAGTTTAACTTCCCCACCAGCAATATCCTCAATTTTTCCAGCCAATTTAATTTTTTTATTTTTTCTAAAATATGAAGTAACGGATTTGCTTTCATCATCAAATTCAGCTTTTGGTTTTGGAATATCTATTTCATTATCTCCATCATCTGAAGCTGAATCATCAAGTGGATCATCATCAACTGAAAAAGAAACTGAGTAATCTGAGTCATTTTTATTTCCAGTCCCATCCGCACATCTAACGTAATATGAATAATTGGTGCCATTATTAAGACCTGTTACCGGAGTTGATTGAGAAGTTGATCCAGTTGTTTCAAAAGTATTTGTCATTGAATCATACAAAACCCCTGCTGTTGTTGAATATTTACAAGTTGCATTTTCATTAGTTGTAACCATCAATGTTGTTTGTGTTGTTCCAAAATCCAATGTTCCAGAAGGAGAGCCATCAGAAATTGAAGGCGCTGAACCATCAGTAACTTCAAAACTAGTAATATCCAATGAAGAAGAGGCATTGTCTGCTGCATCAGTCACAACAATTGTGCAATTTGAATGAGTTCCAACAGAAAGTGTGCCAAAGACTACTGTATTGTTTCCACTTACTGCAGATGTTGTTGATGAAGAACAGTCTCCACCATAAGTTATTGTTCCAACTTCAGTTGAACTAAAAACATAGCTTGGGGTGTTGTCAGTTGTTGGAGATGTAATAGGTGTGACCTCAGCAACAGTTGGCGCTGTCACATCAATAGTGAAGCTTGAAACTGCCAGTGGAGTGGAAGCATTTGTGGCTGCGTCAGTCACTGTGATTATACAATTTGAATATGTTCCAGCCACAAGTGCGTCAAACACAATTGCATTGTTTCCAACAACTGCAGACGTTGTGACAGAAGAACAACTTCCTCCATAGGTTATTGTTCCAACCTCAGTCGAGCTAAATGTATAATTCGGTGTTGGATCATTTGTTGGAGTTGTGATAGGAGTGACTTGAGCGAGAGTTGGCGAGGTTGCTTCAACAGTGAATGTTGTGATGTCGAGTGGAGAAGATGCATTTCCTGATGCATCAGTAACAACAATGGTACAGTTTGAATACGTTGCATCACTCAGTGTTGCAAAAACAACCGTGTTATTCCCACTTACTGCAGATGTTGTTGCAGATGAACAACTTCCTCCATAAGTTATTGTTCCAACTTCATTAGAACTGAACACATAGCTTGGGGTTGGATCAGTTGTTGGAGATGTAACAGGTGTGACCTCAGCAACAGTTGGCGCTGTCACATCAATAGTGAAACTTGAAACTGCCAGTGGAGTGGAAGCATTTGTGGCTGCGTCAGTCACTGTGATTGTACAATTTGAATATGTGCCAGCCACAAGTGCATCAAAAACAATTGCGTTGTTTCCAACAACTGCAGCTGTTGTGACAGATGAACAACTGCCTCCATAGGTTATTGTTCCAACTTCAGTCGAGCTAAATGTATAATTTGGTGTTGGATCATTTGTGGGAGTTGTGACAGGAGTGACTTGAGCGAGAGTTGGCGCGGTTGTGTCAATTGTAAAGGTGGAAACTGCTAATGTGCTACTAGCATTTCCAGCCGCATCAGTAACGACAATAGTACAATTTGAATATACACCAGAAGCAAGTGTATTAAACGTTATAATATTATCAGCAGCAATCGCAGATGTTGTTGCAGATGAACAACTTCCGCCATATGTTATGGTTCCAACTTCAGTTGAGCTAAATGTATAATTTGGTGTTGTATCTTTTGTTGGAGTTGTGACTGGAGTTACCTGAGCCAATGTTGGAGAAACAGAATCTACCGTAAAGCTGGTCACAGCCATTGAAGAAGATGCATTTGAAGACGCATCAGTAACAATAATTGTACAATTTGAATGAGCGCCTTGAGCCAATGTATTGAAAACCACGGTGTTATTTCCAACTGCCGCTATTGTCGTTGATGAAGAACAATCACCGCCATAAGTTATCAATCCAACTTCAGTTGAACTGAATGTATAACTTGGAGTTGCATCATTTGTCAGTGCTGCTACAGGAGTTACTTCGGCAACAGTTGGCCCAGTAACATCCGACGGATCAGATACAGTTACAACTGCTCCATACAAACCTCCAGTAGCTGTTACATTCACACCTGAATCCCAAACTGCACTACCGCTAGTCAAATTGATAGCAGAATTAATTCCTGTTGCTAAAGCAGTAAAAGTAAGAGTGGCAACATCTTGTGACCCAACAAGAGCAACTCCAGTAATTCTAGCAGCACCAAAAACAGCAGTGCCGGCAGTTGTTTCTGGTGGAATACTATTTACCATTTCCACAGGAAATGTCAATGCATTGGTTACGATAGAGTTTAATTGCAACACAGTTGGATCAAATTGAATAGCCATATCAACAGCCCTAACATCAGTATTTGTTCCAGGATTTTCATTAGCAACAACAGTAAAAGTATCCCCGATGTTTATGGTTTGCGGAGCTATTATTAACGATAATGTTGCATCCGATGCAGCCATAACCTTATTGCCAGATAAAACAGCTACCAATGAAATCGAAACAATAGCAAAAAACATAGCTATTGAATAAAATTTGAATTGAACTATTCTACAACCAACATTTTTTTTCATACTTTTATTTTTAAGTAATTTCAAAATATATATTAATACAAAAAATTAAAGGGCTGGCTGCAAATAATCTTGCGCCAAAATTGTAACATCTCCGCCATTTACTACTCCGTCTTTATTTATGTCTGCCGTTGCATTATTAGTTAGATAAACTCCGATCATAGTTGTAATATCACCCCCATTAACAACCCAGTCATTGTTTATATCGCCACTATACGAAAGTCGTTTACTTACTTCCTTAAGAGCTCCAACCGTTGTTGTTGCGCATTTGCTAAAATTTGGTGTGCTGGCATTGTCATATGCGGCAACAGTAAAATAATAAGTTTGCCCAGCAACAAGATTATTGCTGAAGCGATAACTTGAAACTCCTGCACCTGGAACATCAACAGATGTGGAAACTGGCGTTCCAAGTCCTTCTGAGCAACTGCCAAGCACGTTTAGCCATGTTGAAACCGTATTATAATAAACTTTGTAGCCAGAAAGACCAGTCAAGGCTCCGCCACCCTCATCAGTTGTTGGCGGAGTCCAAGAAACAACAGCTGACGCTGCTGCTTGAACATTCCCAGCTCCAACAAAAAATGCACAGCTTGCGATTAATGAAAAAATAAACACATTGAATCTATTTTTTTGTTTTAGCATAAGAGTTGATTAGTTTTTTTCTTTTTTAAAAAATGATTTAAATTTATCAAAAATAGACAACTTTACTGTTTTTTGCATTTCCTCGGAAAAACAACTTTCTTTTCCGCTGGCATTATATGAAGTCACTGAAAAATAATAAGTCGAGCCATCCTTCAAATTATCTATTTGATATGATGTTTTCTTGCCAACATCCACTTTTTTGGTATAGCCACCATCACGAGGGCAATCTCCCTTGCGTTTTTCAATTCCATAATAAATCTTGTACCCATTCACATCAGATTCAGATGAAGCATTCCAATTAAGTTTTGCTTGCCCCAAGACTTTCAGATCACGCAAAAAAATTTGCCAAAAAATTATTGCCAACAAAACTACAATACCCATCAATAAAAATATTTTTCTTTTTTTCATCTATTTAATTATATCACAAAATATATCTTTTTGCACTAATATTAATCCACAGATTAATATTAAAAAAACCGACATAAAAATACTCAAAAAATGAGTATTTTTTAGGTCGGTTTTGCCATTCAACTCCCCGTTTTTCATTGGCAACCAAGATTTCCTATCAAAAAAGAATTTTTCAAAAACGGATCAACATTCCCCAAAAGATATTAAGATCACGGCAGTGTTGTTGTCCCCGTATTATTATCTGTTTCAGCAGGTGCAACAACTTCAGGAGTCGGTACAGGCAGCTCATCACTAGCCAAATTTTCAGCATTATTTTCAATGCCGGCAGCAATATTGCTGATCATTTTTTGAATTTTTGTTCTCACTTCATCGTTTTCCTTTGGCAAAAGTTCCAAAACTTTTTGATATTGCGCTGTTGCATCAGAATTTCTTCTTGTTTTTTCATAAAGAGTTCCCAGTGAGAAAAGCGTGTTTATTTCTTTGTCATTTTTGCTTAAGATATTTTTATAGATTGTCTCAGAAATCTTGTAATCTTCTTCATTTCCCCTTGATTGATGAATGCGAGCAGTGTTATAGATATAATTCAAATTATTCTGTTCAATGATCGCTGATTGTTCAATTGATTTGATAGCTCCATCCATGTCCCCAAGAACTTCCTGAGCCAAAGCTAACTGATAATGAGCAACCGCCAAATCATTTTTTTCATCAACTGCTTTTTGAAAAGAGTTTTTTGCTTGACCAAGCAATTCTTTTGCTTCTTCTGGAGTTTTTTTGGCTCCTGCCTGAGCCAATTCAATTTGACCTATCTTTACCCAATAAGCAGGATTGTGCGGTTCGAGTTCAAGTGCTTTTTTGTAGTTATCCTTGGCGAGATTGAATGAATCAGCAACATACAAACCTGAATTTTCATATATTTGTCCCAAAGCTTCAACTGCAGCAACATCTTTTGGAGACAAATTTCTTGCCCGATTGACAGTTGAAATTGAATCATTCAAATAATTCTGAATTAATCCCAAATTTCGATCTTGCTCAGATTTCAACGCTTCCTCGTTTGCCAAACTCATAAGCTCCTGTCCAAGCAAAATATAATAGCGACTCTCTTTATTGTTCAAAGAAATAGCTTTTGATAATCTTGTGACACTTCCGTCTGCTGTTATTTTTTGAGCTCGCATAGCTTGACCAGCCCTGAAATCAGCTGCATAAATTTTTCCCACAAAAATGAACAGAAAAACAACTCCAGCACTAACAACCATAAAAACAAACGCCAGAGCCAAAGCATATTTCGGAGATGCTTTCAACGATAATGAGAGATAATTCTCTTCAGATTCGCTTTCAAAAAGAAGCATGGCAACAGTAAGTGCAACAAGCAGGACTCCCAAAATGATCAATGACCCCTCCATTTTTCCTGCAAATGCATTTATGATCAAAACAAGAGCTGCTGAAAAAAGTCCCAAAGAATACAGCTTGTTTTTCTGCTTATTTATGCTCAAAAGATACACGCCTATGCTTATGAATGTCAGTACCAGCAAAATCAAGGCAATTGTTCCAGCCAAGCCAACTGTTGAAACTGCTTCAAAGAAAATTCCAGCTCCCTGAAAAAATCTCAGATTGTAATATGGATTTAAGTTAAAATTCTGTGGTTTGTGCAAAGAAAAATCATACCCATACGTTGCAGGTCCACTTCCAACCAACAACTTATCTTTCAATGATTCTTTTGCCACATCCAAAGACAATTGATACGAAGGACTAACTTCAACCGGAAGTTTGATGCGAGCGATTGAATTTGAACCAACAATAAGAATTGCCAGAATCAACACAAATGTTGCCATTGGAAGCCATGTCCAATTTTCAGCAGGACGCACGATTTGAGCCAAGATATAAATCAAGAAAAAGCTTATTCCAACCAGAACACCAAGCCATGCTATGAATGAATACAGGGTTAACAAAACAAACACATTGAGCAGCAACACTCCAAGCAAACAAGCAGCAGCAACATTTTTCTTCATTCCTGAAATCTTTTTCTCTTCATCTCTTTTGGCAAAAATATCCAAAACAAAAACAAGAATAATCGGCAGCATGGCACCCAAAAATATTCCCAATCCAGTCAGTGATCCGATCGGGCTGAGTGGCACATATTGAACAAATTTTTCCGGCACCAAATTCATTCCCAAAAGATTCAACATTGCCCAAAGAGCCAAAACAAAATCAGCTGCAATCAAAAAACTTGTCATCAGTAAAAATCTTTTTTTGTTAAAATGACTTGTTATTAAATAATAACTTATTACCAAAGCTGTTATACTCATGAATCCTCGCGAAGGATCTCCGAAATATCCCCAAAAACTGTGCCAGCGATCAACTGAAAAAAACAAAGATATTCCAAATGTCAGCCAAAGCAAAATAATCGGAATGTCCAATGGAGTTTTTCTGATCTTCATCTCCCCTGTCAACACACCCTTGGATACCCAAGAAACCAAAGCAAGCAAAATCCAAAAATAGAAATATATTTGTTTTTCAAGAGAAATTCCTTGCAAAGTAAGTCCCGTGAAAAAAAGTGGAATACCAAAAAAAAGCGCTGCCAGACTTATCGTAATAATCGAATCCAAAAATCCAATCTTTTTTGAGGATGTTGTTTTTGTTTCTGACGATTCAACATGCTCTTTCTTGCTTGCAAAAGCACTTTTGAAATGCGTTCCATTGGAGATGGAAATGTTCGCCGACTCTTTTCGAAATTCAGTAGTATTCGAAGGGTTATTATTAATTGCTACATTTGTCATACCACTGTCTTGATCTGTTTGAGATGATTGATTTTTAAAATCCATAATTTTTGATTATTTTTACATCTTACCTCATATATCAATTTTAGCTTTTTTTTCAAAAAAGAGCAACAGATTTTCAACTTGTCTAACGGAGTCCGACTCCGATTCGGAGTCGGACTCCGGGGATAGGGATGATGCATGTGATTATTTCCGAATCTGCACTGTCTCTGTCTTATACGAAGACCCAACTTCTTGGGCGGAAAGGGCGCGGAACGTACAGCAGTGAAACTGCTAACGTTCCGAGATTGTAGATGCGGACTTCGTTAATTTTTCAACAAAAAACTATTTCAAATCCAAAAGCCATTTCCAAGCTGGAATTATTTTAATTTTCTTACCGTCAATCTTCCTTTCTTCTTCCTGACTCTCAGTTATGATAAGCCCGGTTTTAAGATTGAATTTTTCCATTGCTTCCAAGAGTCCATTCAGTTCCCTCTTTTCATTGTTATTATCCAACACTTTTGTGACCTGAATAACTTCAGCAATTTTTGTTCCTCTTTTGATGACGAAGTCACATTCGTGTTTTCCTTGATGATAATAGATTTCATTTCCAGCATTAAGCAGCCCTAAAAAAACAATATTCTCCAAAAACCGCCCATAATTTTCACTAAAAGAAAAAGAGACAACATCAATAAATCCATTGTCGATAGCATAAACCTTTTTAGGAAAATTTTCCTGTTTCTTGAGAGAAAACTGATAATTGGTCAATTCAAACAAGAGGAATGATTTTTCAAAAAATCCAATGTATTCCTTGATGGTCTTATCATTCATTTTCAAGAATTCAGACAGTGAATTGTAACTGTATTTCTGACCGATGTTGGAAAGAAGATAGAGTAAAAGATTTTCAATTTCCCTTGTGTTTTTAACGTCAAAGCGAGGAATGATGTCTTGGTAAAGAATATTTTTATAGTAATTAGCTAAAATCTCATTTCTGATTTCTTTTCTTTTTTCCAAAACTATCTCGGGAAAGCCGCCATGTCGAAGATAATCGGCAAACATTTTTTTCAACTTTCCCTCATTTTTTATTTTTTCAATCTTGCCTGTTGTTTCAATTTTTCTCGCCGCAGCCATTTCCCTGAAATCAAAAGGGAATATATTCTTAGCGATAGATCTGCCCGAAAGCAATGTTGCCATTTCAGCAGAAAGGAGTTGGGAATTCGAGCCAGTAATGAAAAATTTTATCCCACCTTTTTCATACATACCCTTCACAAAAACCTGCCAATCGGAAAAAAATTGCACTTCATCCAGAAAAACATAGATCTGCCCTTTTGGTTCCATAAGAGCAAGATATTCTTCAAAAATCTTGCGCAGATTGTCAGGGTCATTTTTGAACTGATTGAGCAAGGTGGATTCCAGATTAAGAAACAGGATATTTTTTGGATCAACTTTTTTTTCTTTTATCAAGAAACTTATCAGCTGTTTGGCAATCGTGGATTTTCCACATCGTCTGACGCCAATCAATGCCACTATTTGCCTGACATTTACAAACTTGACAAGCTCTGCCATCGCCAAGCGCGGAACTCCCATGTCTGCAAGATTTCCTTCCCAATGGGCATTTTGTTGAACAATGAATTTTTCAAACATATTATTGCATTACGAATTAATATCAATTTATTCGTATTGTACTGCGAATAAATTGATATGTCAAGCATTCGAAGGTACTTATTTTATCGTATTTTTATCCATTTCTAATGTATATTAATGATATATTTTATACATTACTAATGTATACTATTTGCATAATTTTACCAACAACACATTTTTACATCACGCTTAGTCTGCTTGGTTCCGCTGAAGCTGTGACTAACGGAGTCCGACTCCGATTCGGAGTCGGACTCCGGGGATAGGGAAACGACCCGATTTCTTGGGCGGAAAGGGCGCGGAACGTACAGCAGTGAAACTGCTAACGTTCCGAGGTTGTAGATGCGGACTTCAGAACGTTGGCGGCCATTTTTTAATTCAGCTTATCCCATTAATCACACATGCTTTTATCAATTATCTTAATCTTCTGAATTCGAGCCGCCTATGTTCCGAGTCGATCTATCTAAATTCTTTTAAAATTGATTTAATCAAACCATCCAAGCAGGATATACTTTCGCATTTTTCGTGTCACCATTAGTTTTCAAGCAAGCAAACGCAATATCAATTTGAGAATATGCTTTTTTGAAGCTTAAGACTGAATTTGAATTAGCATTTTTGAAAGTGGTTTTAACCTCCAGTGCCAGCATTTTTTGATTTTCCAATTGTAAGACAAAATCAATTTCATTTTTTTTCTTGTCTCGCCAAAAATTGAATTCATATCCGCCCTTGACCAATTGCATAAACATTGCATTTTCCAAGAGATGTCCCGCATCAATTCGGTCTTCCAATTTTCGAAAATCATTAATAATTATATTTCTAAGTCCACAGTCAAAAAAATATGTTTTCGGATTTTTCACAATCTCGGTCCGCTTGTTTTTATAATATGGCCTAACCAAACTGCAGATAAAAGTTTTTTCCAAAAAATTGAGGTATTTCTTTAGTGTCGGGTAGGAAAATTCCGAAATCTTCCCGAGTTCAGCATATTCAATCAAATCCCCTATTTGCAAAGCCAAAGCCTTGATCAATTTTTCTAATTTGTAATCATCAATGAGTCCCAAGATGTCACGCACTTCACGCAAAAAATATGTATTATAAATATTTTTCAAAACTTCTTTTTTTTCTTCTTCGTCTTTTGCCAAGACTACTCGAGGATAACCACCGAAAAGAGCATACTCCTGATAATAATGTTTTAGTTTTTCATTAACATCTTCGCCAACTTTTGAAATTCCCAATTGTTTGAAAACCAGATTTTCTTTTCCTAAAATACCGACGAGGGACTTATCCCTATAGTCCAAAAATTCTTCAAAATCAAAAGGCTGCAACTGGAAAATGAAAATCCTGCCGACCAAAAATTTGAGCGCATTGACTGTCATGTCAATGGCGGACGAGCCGGAAATGAAAATCTTGATTTTGTGCTCATCAAAAATATATTTCAATTTTTTGCCGCCGTTTTTGGCATATTGAAATTCATCAATGAAAAGATATTTTTTATCCTTAACATACAATTCAATAAAATCATCAATGTTTTTGTTGAACATATTTAGCGCGGAACGATCTTCAAAATTGACCCTGGAAACATTTTCCAGCTTGTCTAAAATATTTCCAAGCATGGTGGATTTTCCACATTGGCGCGGGCCCACCACAGCAATGATTTCAGGAGAATCCAAATACTTTAGAATCTTACCCTCTAATTTTCGCTTAATATACATGTTTTTTAAGTATTAATACTATAATTTAACTATGTTTTAATTATAGTTCAACCAAAATTAAAGTCAAGTTCAACTTAGTTTCCCGCATTTTCACATCACGCTCAACCCGCTTGGTGCACTGGGTGCAACAAGATCAACTGCACTACTGCCAAATATTATAGAATATCCATACACATTAAAATCACCAGCTGCATCAATCACATACAAATAAGCTGTAGAATTATCCAGAAAAGTTCCTTGATTGACCTTGAACTCTATTTGCTCATTGCTCCAATTGTTCTGAGGAATTTGCACTTCACAATGAGATCTGCTTGCCCACACACTTCCTGAACAAATTTCCAGTCTTGCTTGGGTATTGTCCACATAAAGATCATCCAGCCATATTTCATGAATATCTCCATCGAGAGTATTGGTATGCATCAGTCCAAGAATGATGCCAGCGTGTTTAAATGTTTCTCCTGCCAATCTTGTTATTGCGTTTAAATTTTTATGATTATAACTATTAGAGTAATCAACATTACTATCATCATTGTCAATATTTTCCCATATTTGACCATCAGTAATCCCTGGAGTGGATAATTTTTTATACATATCAATACGATGCCAATTTTCATCTCTTATTCCAAGAGGGTTATCGATTGGCTGATAATATGTAAAACCTCTCACATCTGGCGAGGACATGGTTCCAATAGGCGATGGCCCAGGATCATATAAAGGCGCATTATCACTAAAGCCTCCCATGCCTGGACCATTATATGCCTGACCAGTTCCAACTATTCTCGTGTTTTTCCATTGGCCGTAAATTGTATTTCCAGCCTTATGATATTTTGTAACATAAGAAACATATGTTTCGTCTATTTCGACTGGAAAAAAATAGTTACTCGTGCTTTCTCCATCTGGAGATGTATAATTATATGTCTGATAGGCTGCCAAATTGCCAGAATAATGCTGCTTACTATTAAAAAGACCCCCGTTGCCCTTGTACGCCACCCAAGGTGAAACGGTCGGTAGGGCTGCGCCAGCAACACCATTTTCAAAATCAGACCAGAGCATTGGAGCAACTGGATATTTTACTCCAAAATCAATTCCAGTAACTATGACTATTGCTGAATTAACAAAAGTGCCATTTACAGAGTCAATATCTGGAGCAGCAAAAACATTTTTGCAAAAAACAAAATTGAGAACCAAAAACAATGATACTACTATGATTTGTTTTTTCATTCTTATTTGATTAATTACAAAAAATTTTTAATTTATTTATTTTCTAATCGTTGTCGTGCCCGTTTTCCTAACTTCAATCTGTCCAAGATGATAAAGTTGAACGATTTCACTGGCGGAAAGGGCGCGGCTTCCGATGCGGACTTCATTAAAATTCACATCACAGCGAGATTGGTTGGTGCTGCGAGAGCTGCGCGGTCGGAAGAAGCTAATCAATAAAATCGAAACTCCGATTCACCAGATAAAACGGCAATGAAATGAGTTTGCGTTTTTTGCCGGCAACCAAAACTGAGTCTTCTTGCAATTGTCCACCATAAATTCTGATAAGCTTGCTATTCTCCACACTATCAGCAAAACTTAGAAGTGACTTGAGTCGCGCTGAACTTCCCGATTTTACTTCAATGCCTAGTATTTTCCCCTGATGAGCCAAACAAAAATCGACTTCCGCACTGCCATTTGTTTTTTCTTTCGCCCAATAGAAAAGATCCAGCTCGCTGTGCAACCCACTAGCGATAATATTTTGCCCCACGATCTGTTCTGCAATTTTTCCTCGATATAAGTCGTTCAAATCATTTATTTTCAGATATTCGGATTGAATATTATTCTTGAAATTGATAAAACCACTATCCAAAAACAGGAGTTTTTTGGCTCGTTTTTTTTGTCCAACCAATGGCAGATTGAGTGATTTTGTGGCATTAATTTGCTGTACAATCATGGTTTTTTCCAGCACATCAAAAGCCTCACTCATTTCCCTGCTTCTAAAATTTCCGTCTCCAAATTTTTCATAGGTAATCCGCTCGCCAGCCGAATATGGCGATTGCTCCAAAACATGTCGCAAATATTTCACTTGAGCTGATTTTGAATATTTATAAACGTCTTCACTATAGGCTGTCAGCAGCGAAGCATACGTAGTATTCAAATCTTGCTGGGATTTTTTTTCAGCGTACATCGAGACAATTTCCGGCATGCCTCCAACCATCGCGTACTCATAAAACAATTTTAGCGCGCGCTTGTGCAGCGCCTCGGGAATTTTTTCTTTCAGAGTAACCTTCTTCAAGAAATCCAAAAGTTTCTCTTCGCCAACAGCTCCCAAAAATTCAAAAAAAGTCAGCGGATAAACATAGACATATTCGACTCTGCCAACTGGCATGGACAATCCTTCTTTTTTTATTTTAACTTCCAACAGTGAGCCGGCTGCAATTACATGTAGATCAGGTTTTTCTTCATAAAAAAATCTTAGCAACGAAACCAGATTCGGAGTATTTTGAATTTCATCAATAAAAACCAGTGTCCTACCCGGCACAATTTTTTGCCCCAAGACAATGTCTACTATTTTTTCAAATTCTTCCACGGATTTAACCTCGCTAAACATTTCATAGTGCTCGGCTTTTTCCAAATTTATATCCACGAAATTTTCAAAATGTTGCCCAGCAAAAGCCGTGACAGCATAAGTTTTGCCAACTTGCCTTGCACCACGCAAAACAAGGGGTTTTCTGCCACTTTTAAGCTTCCACTCAGCCAAATATTCCAAAATATCTCGATTAAACATAGTGCTAGTTTGTTACAAGTTATGTCATATTATAGTGCCAGTTTATAACATGATATGTATATTGTCAAGTGTCCTCATCAGCGCAACCTCAGCGGTTTCCAATCACGTGAAATCATTTTAATCATGCCTGCCCCGTTAAAGCGAAGCTTTTTTACGGGGTGATAATCAGTGGTTCTGACGCTCTACATCACACTCAGCCCGCTTGGTGCAGTAGGGGCTGTGGCGTCTGGAAGTGCTCAATCAAAACTAAATTCACTTTTGAGCGATCAAAAAATCCAACAGTCCCAGCAATTCATTTTTCAATTCATTCTTGACCCATTGTTTTCTTTTTTCATCCAACAATTCTCCCAAGCCCTCCAAAATGCCATTTTTCAATTCCTTTTTCTCAAGGAAGTTTTTCAAAAAAATCAAAAATTCTTTTTCGTTTTTGCCAGTTCTCTCAAAAATTATCTTATCGTTAAATGTCACGTTTTTTTTGAGAAAGAAAAAAATATCATAAAAATCTCGATTTGCTGTCCGCTTTCTTTCCGTCGAGGCAACAAATTTGTGAGCGAAGGCATCTTCCAATTTCAAAACCTTAACATCGGTGCCATAAAAATTCTTGATTTCATATGAATTTTGAGGCCAAATCTTTTTTGAAATTTCAATCTTGACTCCATGTTCACCCTCGCCATAGCTAAGCAGAAAGAAAATATTATTATATTTGTCCATTTCGTCCTTGATCGTGCCATAATCCAAAAGAATTTGCCTGACAACCTCAGAAACGAATTCATTCTTGCTCTCATCAAGCAAATCAAAATCCAGATCGACAGAAAAACGGTCGAGTTGATGAAAGAAATAAAACATCGTTCCGCCCTTAAAACCAAGATATGCGCCAGCTGGAGATTTGTAAATATCGGTCAGCAAATTGAAAAGGATTTGCCTGTGTCTTTGAACATTCAACATAATTATTTGTTTTTAACTTCACTAATTAAGGCGGCAATTTCTTTTTGCACCCGCAAATTATATATTTTCGATATCACTGAAAGTTTTTCAAGATTTATACCTCGTAAATTATCAAAATAATAGTCAGCTGAAAAATAGACACGGTCGCACAGAGCGCGCTCAACCGTCGCGATTCTTGCTTGCCCCAAGTCCGCGATGCCCAGCGGATTCATAAGCAGCTTGTCGTCCAATTTCAAATAGCAAAAAGTGTCGCTGCCGATTTTTCTTGAAAAAGAATTGTTAGAAACCGAAAACACAGTGTTATTGTAATCCTGGAAAATTACCCCATCTTTTTGCAGCACCGTTTCCAAACTGACATATGACGGGGTTTTCAATTTATTAGCAAGTTCATATTTATTGATTTTTTCGCTGATAGAATACAATCCCCTGCTTATCCTAAAAATTTCCCCGCGTGCAAAGAGCCTGCTTGCCACAAGTTTGAGATAATCTTTATTTTCAATGCACCAGATTTTTCCCAAATCCTCAAGGGAAAAAATGGTCTTATTACTGGCGATTAGTTGTTTTAAATACATATGTCATCTAAAGGTTATCATATTTGATTACTTACTAATGATATTGTAGCATATTAGCGATATGCCGTCAAGCTTAGCTCCTTTTGGAATTTTTATCCAGGAAATCATTTTAATCATGCCTGCCCCGTTAAAAGCAAAACTTTCTTATGGAGTGCAAATCTGTAGTTCGCATTTTACTTTACAAACTTTATGAACTTTCCAACTTTATGAACTCATTTACATCACACTCAACCCGATTGGTTCCGCTGAAGCTGTGACTGACGGAGTCCGACTCCGATTCGGAGTCGGACTCCGGGGATGCCTGGGGATGTTTCGTGTAGCTATTTCCGCACTTCAATCTTGCCGGTGTTGTAGAGATTGGAAATTTCCCGGGCGGAAAGGGCTTGGAACGTACAGCAGTGAAACTGCTAACGTTCCGCGGTTGTAGATGCGAACTTCGTCGATATTATCAATGCTTAAGATTAAGCCCAAGCAAAAAGTCTTCACATGGAACAATTTGCACGCCACGCCTCAGCAGTTTTTCTTTTCCACGATACAAAACATACGTTTTACATTCAGGATAATCTTCTTTGAATGTCCGCAAGGATCGCAAATCGCTTTCACTTATTTTGGCAGCATTTTTCACTTCGATAGCCCAAAAAACATTTGGACCGTAAACCACAAAATCAACTTCACTTCCGGAGCGCGTGCGCCAAAAATAGATTTTATTTTTTTCTCCAGTGTATGAATTCCACGCAGTTAAATGTTGCAAAACCAAGCCTTCCAAGGCCGCTCCAGATATTTCCTCAGACTTGTCCAGCGGACCAGAAGGGCGAAGAGAGCGAAAGACGCCAGCATCAAAAAAATAAAATTTATTGTGCGAGATAAGTTCCCTCTTTGCACGCTTGGAAAAAACAGGCAAACGACATGAAAGCAAAAGATCTTCCAAGATGCTTACATAATTTTCAACAACTTTTCTTTCCACTTGGCAATCACGGGCAACATTACTGATGTTCAAAACTGAAGCGTGCGAAAAACTGATTGCCTCCAAAAAACGCGAGAAATTCCCGATGTTGCGCACAAGTCCTTCCGCTTGCACTTCTTCAGTGACATACAGCGAAGCATATGCTTTCAATACACTATCTTTGTCATTCGATTTAAAAACCAAGGGAAGCAGTCCATTTTCCAAAGCCTCGGCAAGCTTGAATTTGTCTTTCAATTCTGCCGCCATAAATGGATGCAAATCGCGCTTCACTGCCCGGCCAGCCAAAAGATCGACTCCTGTCCTTTTCAACTTACGCGAACTTGAACCAGTCAGGATAAACCTAAGGCCAAGTTTTTTTTCAATCAGGGCATGCACGACATCAAGCAGTTCGGGAATTTTTTGCACTTCGTCTATGACCACGTCCTTTTTTTCAGGATTTCCTAAAACCAGTTCTTCCAAGCGCTCAGGCCGGGCGCTATAAAGACGAAAAGTCTCAGGATCAAGCAAGTCCAACCAAAGAGCATTTTCAAAATGCGCTTTGAGCCAAGTTGATTTCCCTGTTCCGCGCGGACCAAAGAGAAAAAAACTTTGCTTTGGGGGCGTAAAAAATCTTGGAATTATCAATTTCATATTGAGTCTCATTATGGAATTAGTAACTCCATAATACAGCTTACGTATTTTTCTGTCAACTTTTTTTCACATCACGACGAGATTAGTTAGTGCAGGCATTGCAGAGACGCAAAAATTTGAATGTTTTGTCAGGCACAGGTAGAGACGCATTGCAATGCGTCTCTACAGCGGGTTTGGTTTATTTCCGAATCTGTGCTGTCCCTGTTTTGTACAACGACCCGATTTCTTGGGCGGAAAGGGCGCGGTTGTAGATGCGGACTTCGTCTATTTTTACAACTATGCAGATCTACTTCAACAATTGAGTTATAAGCGCAATCATTTGATCTTTCTCTTTTGGAGCACTTTGTGCGATCAAAAGCGCCAAAGCTGCCAAGGCATTGTCATTGATTTTCCGCTCGCCATTTTTTCGAAAAAGATACTTATTTGCATCCAAAAAATATACAAACAAAAATGCTGCGGCTCTTTTGTTGCCGTCAGAAAATGGATGATCCTTGATTATCAAATACAAAAGATGCGCCGCTTTTGATTCCAAATTTGCATACAACTGCTTGCCGCCAAATGTTTGATACAAATTTTTTATAATACCCTCAAATGCTCCGCCTCGCTCATTGCCAAAAAAATCCCCCGCTTCATTTTTTGCCATCAATTCCCTTCTAAGTTCGGAAACTATTTTTTGACATTTTTCATATGTCAAAACAAAAGTCGCCTTTCCATCTCTCAACTCTTTCAAGCTGCTTTTGTCATATTGCTCCAAAATCGTGAGCGTCTTAGCATAATCCGCCAACAGATCAATAATTTCTCTCTCTTGCCCTTTTAATAATTTTGTCCTGGATTTTTGCTGCAGAAAAACAATGGTCTCTTGAAGCTTATTAAGCTTTTCTTTTTCTTCGAAAAGCCGTTTTTCATTGATCGTGTAACCCTGAATCAAATGCTGCTTCAATGTTTTTGTTGCCCAAATGCGGAATCCGACACCTTGTTGAGATTTCACTCGATAACCCACGGAGATTATGACATCCAAATTATAATACTCGACTTTATAAATTTTTCCGTCAGCGGCAGTTGTTGCAAAATTTGCAACAACTGCTTTTTTGTCTAATTCTTTTTCGCCAAAGACATTTTTAATATGGCGAGAAATTACAGATTTGTCTCTCCCAAAAAGATTCGCGATCTGATCAAGACTTAGCCAAACAGTCTCTTTTTTCAAATGCACTTCCAACTTCGGTCCGGAAGCAGATTTATAGATGATGATTTCTCCGGTGCTTAAGTATTTTTTGTCTTGTTTCATTTTATTCTTGCCCCGTGAAATTGCATAGCAACATTTCACTGGGGTATTTTATTAATTACAGTGATATAATATCATTGTAATGAAAAGTTGTCCAATTCTTCGGAGTTCTTCTCCGATTTCCTGCCTCTTTTTGCTCACATCACGCTCAACCCGCTTGGTGCAGCGGGAGGGGTAGAATCTGAAGTGCTGGGCAGATTAACATGAAAGACATGAATCAATGGCAAACCATAACTAGCATTGGCTTGTGATATAAATATCCTTTGCGTGGCAGAATCATAGGCAGCGCCATTTATTTTATTATCACCATGACCAGCAATTCCATCATTGCCAGCAGCTGCGTAAGGAGCCAGCAAAGTAGTCAAATCCCACTGTGCATAAGGTTTTATGCACCATGGATAATACACTGCGCCGGTTGCGCAAGAAGTATCAATATTTGAAGATCTGTCAGTGCCAATAATGTCAGCATTTTTTACATGCAATAAGTCATTGGCATCATATGCCCAAACATAATATGCATACGGATAAGTATGTGTTCCCTTATCACTTATGGCAGGATCATAGCAACACGAATCATTCCCAGCAGCGTCCATGATTGCAGATCCGCAAGTATAGGGAATGCCACCACCAGCCACAATACAAGAGGCTATTTTCCAAGTTGCATCATTGACTGGAATATTACAGTTATCATAAGCCAACTGAGAATTATGGGCAATTATCCAATCAGCTATACCTGAATTGCCTATGGCTTCAGCTTGATTAATGGTTCCGCTGCCATAGCAAGATTCGCCCAATCCTGTTCTGCCAAAAAAAAGTACACCTCGACTGCCTTGAGGAAAAACAATACCCTTAATTTCTGTGCTCATATTATAAGCAGGATTAGTCCCAGGAGCACCATAGACACCCAGTGTTTGGTGCGATCCTGGATAATATACGAGTGGACTGATTGACACCGGATTATCAAAACTTCCCAATGTTCCATTACCCAAATCTGATGGATTAAACGCAAAAGCTGATGGACCATAAGATGTGCGCGTAATAATCGCCATCGCAGCATTTCCCGTCAAGGCGGTTTTTCCAAAACTACTTTGCCACTCAGTAGGAATCCATCCCATATATCCATCGACAAATCCAGCGCTTAATGCGCCATTGTCAATTATGGTTGTGCCTAACCTATACATACCCTGAGTACCAACAGATGAATTCCAATTCAAATTAGCCGTAAAATGAGAATAAGTTGTGTCACTTTGCCCGTCATATGCGGTGTAAGTTGTCCCAATCAATTTATTGTGCACGTTATCAACCAGAGTTCCTCCAATCAACACTCCACCATCACTCAAGTTTGTTCCACCATAATTATAAATAACCCAGCCCGGATATTGAGCTATTGGCATATTGTTTACCAATATATCATTCACGAACGCATTTGTAATATTTATTGTTAATGTCGTGGAATTTACAGCGACTATAGTAGCCTGTCCACCATTAGGCTCAATAAGCGTGTATCCAGGCAATACTAAACCAGTATCCCAAACTCCACTAGCCCTAGTGACTGAAATGCTGTTTCCAGATTTGGCAGATAAATAAATTGTCATCTGTTGATCTTCAAGATGATTCGATGAGCATTTACTAACACTTGTTCCAAATAATGCATAGGCGGGATTATTTTGAAGTGGACCAATAAAGCATCCCAGTCCCCCTGTTACATCTAAGGGGTTCTGCAAGACAGACGCAGTATCAAGCGCGCTCATGTTTGTACTATTAACAATATTTGTCGGTACACACAACTCGGCAAGCAATACTTCGAATTTATTCCCTTCCATGAAGAGAGAATTATTAATCGGATTATATGACATTGCTCTGCCAGCATCACTGCCAAATGACGGATTGATTTGTGAAACTGTTCCCAATTTTCCATCAGGCACCTTGAAAGCTCCAAGATATTGCAAATCTGATTGTTGCAAAAGAGGCTCAGTTGCTGGATCAGCAGCGATTACATTCTGCACCAAAAACAGGCAGGATATAATTATATTGATTATTATTAATATTTTTTTAATACCTTTATTTCCTAATGTTTACTTGACCAAGCTTATAAAATTGCGTGATTTCTTGCGCATTCAAGGCTCTGTTGTAAATTCTGGTTTCATCAATAACACCATTCATAAATTCTGATCCACCACCCCTTGAACCTATAATAAAAGGACTAGCTGAATCAGTATAGCTTCCAGTTGGTACTACGCTTTTTTTCTCAATAGCATCAACATAAATTTTAATTGCTCCGCCTGTAGAATATGTACCACAAAAATAATGCCAAGCATTGTCACTAATTCCTTGCCCTGGTCCAGGATCCACGGAGGCCCTATCATTGTTGGAAAAACCTAACATAATAAACTCCGCATAACTACCATTTACACGCAAGTAAACTGCTCCATCTTGAGTCACCAATGTATCAGTGGCTAAAATATCATTCAATTTACCCCAAGAGCATATGCTAAGTGGACTCGTGCCTCCAAATGGCATGTCGCCAATATTTATATAACTACTCGTCCCGTCAAACCCCATCCCCTGCCCAATCTTCCCGAGTGCAAGTGTTGCGCCGGAGATGGTGCCGTTGTTGCCGAGGCCGGAGAGGTCAGTGACAGTTGTGCCATTGATCGTTTTGCCGTCGAAGGACCAATATCCGACCAGGCCGTTTTCATTTCCGGCGGATGCTTCGGGTGCAGCGACAGTATCAATGCCTTGATGATAGAGTTGCTCGATTTCATTGGCTGAAAGTGCGCGGTTGTAGACGCGGACATCGTCTATTTTTCCGTCAAAAGTTCTGTCTCCTGCAACATTATTTCCAATTGTCAACGCTGTAGCACCAGCTAATACTGATCCCGTTTTGGGCGTACTAGCAATAGAAACACCATCAAAATATATTGAAATATTTGCGCCATCATACACACAATCCACATGATGCCAACTATTATATTTTCCAGCAAGTGGGCTAGTAGTAGTTGTTATTCCTTCTGCTCCAATGTTGCATGACAAATTATTACCTACAAAAAGAAAGATGTATGGATAACCATTGCCCTTTTCAATTATCCTAGGATAACCACCGCCCTCGCTTTTTGGATTTATCCATGCGCTCAATGTTAACTGTGCCATACCATCCAGTGAGTCCTTGTCTGAAACTGTTACCACATTTGTCGCGGCAGAATAATTCACACCCTGTCCCAATTTCCCAATCGCCTTGGTTGCGCCAGAAATTGTGCCATTGTTATTGTTTCCAGAAGTGTCTTTGGCAGTTGTGCCGGAAATATCTTGTCCGTCAAATGTCCAATGCCCGACCAAGCCAGCATCAAGATTTGGCGATGATTGTTGGGTTTGCAGCACTGTGTCAGAAAATTGATCGGCGCCGATGTCCCACGGATTCACACGCACTTGTCCGTCAATATCAGTGTCGAATGCAAAATATGAGTCATGTTGCAAATCCAAACCTGCACCTTTGGCGGAAGTGTCGGTTGAGGCGAGGTGGAAATTTTTATTAGTTGCATCAATGAAGGAAACTGTTGTTGAATTTTTTGAATTTGATCCAGGAGCGTCAGCAGCAAGATTTGAAATATTATAATCAGATGCAGCGTCAAATGTTCCATTAAATCCATCTGTGGAATTTTGAACAATATTGTTTTTTGCAACAGCCACCACACCCGAGCCTATATTTATAGCATAGTTAGAATTATAAATTGTATTATTATAGATGTGATATTTAAAACCAGTTGATAAGAGATAAAATACACTTGAACCAGTTCCTAGTTGGTCATACACAATATTATTAAGAATATATACATTTCCCTTTCCAGAGGCCGAAACATCATGAATCAAATATGTCCAATCAGATGTACTTCCTTTGACAACGTTGTCAGAAAAATACATTCCTACTTCTTCTGACATATACAATCTAAAAGCTGAAGCCGCTGCTGTGTTATACACTTGTAGACCAACTATTTTGCTGTAATTAATACCATTAATAAATGTACTACTTGTTTGAAGGCTGTATTTCGTATCATTCCATTTTCCAGAATGTCTTTGAGAAAGATTTACTTCCCTATTTATATCAACAGGAGTATATATTTTTATATAGTTTGAAGCACTTGTTGAAATGCTTGGGGTGTTTATAGAAACAGTATCTGGACCAGAATCATAGTAACAAGGAATATTGAGTTGATAATTTCCGGTGACCAAATTGGATGTATTCAAATGCAACACATCAGTTGAATCTGCAAGTGAATCCCTGAGTGATGCAAATTCGTGTGCAATTGAGTTAACTGTCGCTCCTGTCACATCAGCAGGTGTTGCGCCGAGATTGGTTGCCAGTTTCCATTGCGAAGTTGAAATTTTTTCTGAAATATATGCAACGGTCGCTCCGTTGTATGTAACTTTATCTCCAACACCCATGTTTGTTGCGGTTTGAGCCACTGAAAAAGTTGCAATTCCAGATGAAATCGTCACTGTTGGTGTGCCGGTTTTATGATCGGTAGTATTTTGCCCGACGGAATAAAAAATTGCAGTAGCAGCTTCGTCGGCACCGATATCAACAACGCCCGCTCCAGTTGGTCGAGTTTGTCCGTCAATATCAGTTGTGATTGGCAGATTCACATCCGCACTCAAATCTGCTCCCGCATTTTTTGCAGCAGTGTCAGAGGGAGAAAGATGGAAGTCTTTATTAGCAGCGTCGGCAAACTGAACTGTTTGATTGCGACAAGAATGTCCACCACAATCAGTCGCGCCAGCGTTTGGGGAGGTTGCGTCGGAGGAAATGTTATTCGCAGAAGAAGCATTCAAGATGCCTGAATAATCAGTCGTATTACCACTTGCGATATTATTCTTCACCAACTGCCCTAAACCACCAAAGCCATAGAAACCAACACGTGAATTAATGACAGTATTATTATATACTACAGAATTAGAGCCAGCAGAAATTGCTGCCATATTCAAACTTCCATTGTAAGAAAAATCATAGATAAGATTATTAAATATTTGTGTTGTTGGAGTATAATCAAGAGCTATCCCATAACCACTTGAAGCTGTTCCGGAAAAAACACCCCTGATGATATTATTGGCAACCCTGTAACTCGTATTCAAATTTTGATTTATATGAATAACACCACCCCTAGTATTGCTGGAGTTGCTTATCATAGTCATCTGTAAACCATTAATTTCAACATTTTTAACTGCTATATATAATGGATAATTATAATTTGTTATTTCAAATCGATATTTCCCATCATCCCATTTCCCCTGATGCCGTTGTGAGTTGTTCGCCTCGGCTGTCGTGCTAACTGGGGTATAAATTTTAATATAATTACTTGCGCCAGTTGTGTATCCATCAACAGTTACAGCAGTTGTGTCTGCACCGGAATCATAATAACAAGGAAAATTTAGCTGATAGTTTCCAGTGACCAAATCCGTGGTGTTCAAATGATTGGCATCAATTGCTCCAGTGACTGCAGCAGACAAACTAGTGTACTCATGTTTAATAGAAACAACTGCTGAAGTTGTAATGTCAGCAGGAACTGCACCTGTTTTTGTAACAAGATTCCATACAGAAGTTGAAGTTTTTGATGCGATATATGCAATGTCAGTTGAATTGTATGTAACCCGATCCCCAACTCCAATGTTCCCAGTCTGCGCAGCTGAAAAAGTTGCAACTCCACTTGCAATCGTCACAGTTGGAAGAGTTCCTGTTTTTAGGTCAGCGGTTGATTGTCCAACAGAATAATAGATTGCGGTTGCGGCTTCGTCGGCGCCGATATCCCAGATTGTGCTTGAAGAAGATGGGCGCGTTTGTCCGTCGATGTCAGTGTTGAAGGCCAGCACACTGTCACTCTCAAGCGATGTGCCCTGGTTTTTTGCAGCAGAAGTTGACTTGAGATGAAAATTTTCACTACCACTAACCACCGAAACAAAATTATTAGTATCAACTTGATTTATAATATCTCCACTTATATCACTTGATAAATTATTTGAAGAACCAGCAGCGAGATCCAAATAATTTCTATGTCCATCAACCCCACCCCAATTCATCACTATATTATTTTTTGCCAAAACATATCGCATACCAGTTCGATTTATTGGCGTACTGCTATTTCTATGAACTGTATTATTATAGACAACAAATTTGGAATTATTAGAACTATTTCCGGTAACTTGTCCGTCGCCATATAAAACATTATTCCAAATCAAAACATTTTCATTCCCACTCCAATATCCAATACCGCCACTATTAAAAACAACGTTATTACTAATTCTAATATTTCCAGAACTTCCACTGGAATTAATAACTATTCCTCCACCAACATTTGCACTAACAGAAAGTCCATCAATCCAAACATATGAATTTTGCACATTTATCGCAGGCCAACTATTGTCAGGAAGAGTACGAGACATTCTAAACCCAGTATTGCTAGTTCCGCCATGTCTCTGACTTTGATTTACCTCGCTTGAAATATTGGTAGGTGTATAAATCCGAATATAATTACTATCTGCTGTGATGTAACCAGTTATCATAAGAGCCCCACCAGTATCTGCACCCGTGTCATAATAACAAGGAAAATTTAACTGATAATTTCCTGTAACTAAATCAGTTGTATTCAAATATGATGCTCCAGATGCGCCAGTGACTGCAGCACTCAGAGATGAAAATGCGTGTGCGATTGAAGTCACATCGGCATTTGTTGCTGCGGTTGGAGCGGCGCCGGTTGCGGTTTGACAACCCCAGACTGAAGTTGAAGTTTTGTTTGTGATATAGCAAGCTCCGCCAGTATAAGTTACCAAATCTCCGACGCCCATATTGGTTGCGGTTTGAGCGACTGAAAAGGTTGCGGTGCTTGCAGTGGCATCCACTGTGACAGTGCCTGAACCTGTTTCATGAGAAGTGGTGTTTTGCCCGACAGAATAATAAACAGCAGTTGCGGCTTCGTCGGCGCCGATGTCCCATATTTCGGACCCTTGCGGACTAGACGCGGACGAACGCAGATGCCCATCAATGTCTGACGTGAAAGCAAAATTAGGATCAGCATAGAGAGATGCACCTGCGTTTTTAGCAGCAGTGTCGGTTGAGGTAAGGTGAAAATCTTTATTAGCAGAGTCAGCAAATTGAACTGTTTGATTTATTTTTGCATTTGTCCCTGTGGCAGTTGCATCCTTGGAAAGATTGTTGGTTGAACCAGCTTTTGAAGTACCAACATAATCAATTCCATTATTATACGAAAGATTATTAGAAAAAAATGCGGCAGTTGTTTGGCGAATACCATTAGCATTTCCATAAACTGTATTATTGAAAACTGACGGTACGATATTACCAGTGCCTTGATCCAAATAAATTCCATACGAACCAGTATAGTCAAATCCATAAATTATATTATTTCTTAAAGAAACATCTGCGGCTGTACCAAGCCATCTAACTCCATATTTCGCTGAGGTTTGCCCAGAACCGCGAATGATATTATCAGAAATAATTTGACCTCTTCCACTGTATGGTCCATTTGAAGATATTCCATTACCATCAACCACATTAATTTGCAAACCTTCCAAGCGTATATAATTATTTAAAATACCAATAGTACCAGTGCGCGCAAATTTTGCATCATCCCATTTGCCAGAGTGTCTTTGAGAAAGATTAACTTCTGATGTTGTGTTTGTCGGAGTATAAATTCGTATATAATTATTCATTCCTGTGGTAAAGCCACCTATTGCTGAAAGCACACTAACATCAGATCCAGAATCATAATAGCATGGAATATTTAATTGATAATTTCCCGTCACAAGGTCAGAAGTGTTTAGATGAGTTGCATTTTGCACACCATTGGCTGCAAAAGGAAAAGCAGCAGCAAGAGAACTGAATGCATGCGCAATTGAAGTTACATCTGCATCAGTGGCAGCAGTGGGAGCGGTACCGGTTGCAGACTGGCAACCCCAGACTGTGGTTGAAGTTTTTGATGAAATATAACAACTTCCTCCCGCATAAGTTATCAAATCTCCTACTCCCATATTTGTTGCAGTTTGTGCTACTGAAAAAGTTGCAGTCCTTGCGGTGGCGTCGACCGTCACCGTGCCTGCGCCTGTTTCATGAGAATTAGTGTTTTGTCCGACAGAATAAAAAATTGCGGTTGCGGCTTCGTCGGCACCGATATCAACAACGCCTGCTCCAGTTGGTCGCGTTTGTCCGTCAATGTCAGTTGCGACTGGCAGATTCACATCCGCACTCAAATCCACTCCAGCATTTTTGGCAGCGGTATCTGATGGAGAAAGATGAAAGTCTTTGTTGGCAGCGTCGACGAAAGCAACGGTTTTTGAATTTTGTGGATTGGCGCCAGGTGCATTAGCCTGATCAGAAACATTATTTGTCGAAGATTCCGAAAAAGAATTGAGGTATGCCTTATTTAATTGAAGAGTATCTTGCACAATATTATTTTTTACAATAGCATTACTATTTCCAACAAATCCATTGTAACTGTGACTCACAGTATTGTTATATGCATATACATTATTAATCACATAAAAAGCATATTCTTCTCTGAAACTAGGATTATCTGAACCAAACCAATCATAAATTATATTGTTCCATATCCTAACCTGCACTCCAATAGGAGCTGTGGCATGAATACCTGAATTATATGATGATCCATTGCTTATATTGCCCTTAATAATATTTGAATCAATCTGAACATCACCAAATGAACCAGTAATATTTCCTAGATCAATACCTCCCTTTGAATCTAGCCCGCTCTGCGTTACTTTGATTTCTAATCCATAAATTCTCAAATAATTTATCAACACATTCATTGAATAGCTATTTGATGGCGTTTCCATTCTGTATTTCCCATCATCCCATTTCCCCGAATGTCTTTGACTATTGTTCGCTTCAGTAGTCGTGCTAACTGGCGTATAAATTTTAATAAAATTAGAAACACCTGTTGTATATCCAGAAACAGTCACCGCAGTTGTGTCTGCACTGGAATCATAATAACAAGGGAAATTGAGCTGATAATTTCCAGTGACTAAATCTGTAGTGTTGAGATGATTTGCATCAACCGCACCGGTGACTGCAGCTGAAAGACTTGTGTACTCATGTTTAATTGAAACCACTGTTGAAGTTGTGATGTCGGCAGGAACTGCGCCAGTTTTTGTAACCAAATTCCAAACTGAAGTGGAAGTTTTTGATGCAATATATGCAATGTCAGTTGTGTTGTATGTAACTCTGTCCCCAACTCCAATATTTCCAGTCTGCGCTGCTGAAAAAGTTGCAACCCCACTTGCAATTGTGACAGTTGGGGTACTTGTTTTTAGATCAGAAGCGGATTGCCCGACGGAATAATAAACTTGGTCGGGCTTGATCAATCCTGCGTCGCCAATGGCAGACGTGAGGTTGTCGTCAAGCGGACTGTAGAGATTAATTTTATAATAAAAACTGGTCGCGCCTGTCCAATTTAAAGTGGACAAAGCGAGCGAACTGGCCATGTCCAAATGCGAGCCGGTTGACAAAACATCCTCGCCCCACAGTGTGCCATTGGAAGAATACCAACTCACGCCGTCTTGTGAAAATTGCACCGATATGCTTGTACTGGACGGCAAAGACGTGACGTTATAGGCGAAATGCACGGTGCTATCGAATGTCATCACTCCCCCAGCCAAAAGGTCAGTGGAAACGATGGCGCCTTGCGTGGGATATGAATTTCCACTGAGTGCTGGAACTGCGGTGCCGTCATAATCAACTTGCGTGTCACTAACTGTCGGCGTCAACGCCACATCAGTCGATGTCAATTGAAGTTTATAAAACAAAATTCCGCCAGTCCAAGCCAAACCGCTCAAATTAACATTAGTCGTTCCGTTAACAGCCGTGTCCCAACCCTCTTTGACGCCAGCTGAATTGTAATAATTAACTTTGCACAATTTGAAAACCATTGATTGCGGTCACGGTTGCACCGGATAGCATGTTTTTGGATTCCAAAATCCCTTGAGTATAATAGTCGGCACTTGCATTTGATGTGAATGCAAAAAAACCAATAGCAAAGAATGCCAGAGTCAAAAAAGTCATCAAGGATTTTGTCATCCTCGTGTTTAGTAGGGCTGGATTCCCATTTTTACCACAAGGGCACTTCCTTTGGTCGCGGGAATGACAAGGAGAGGTTGTTTTTAATTTTAAATTCATTTCAGAATGTTTTTATTTTAAACTCTTAATCACATCTGTCTACGAACCCATCGAATTCGATGGAATTAAAATTCTTGTTATTAATTCTTTCCCAAAGTCCAAGAAATTCCACGCTTTCGTAGTTTCGCATCCAATTTTGAACAATATAGTCACTTCTTTCAGCGTCTTTATATCTGGCAATATCGGTCAATGAAATAAAATCCATTTTGTTTTGTTCAAACAAGACAATTTCTGCATTATTAACCTTTATTTTTCTTTTTTGCATATTACTATTTTATATTATTTAACACTTTTTTTCAAAGATTATTCAGCCCATTTCAACCAACCTCCAATTTGGTCACCGATGGAAAAAAGATAGTTTTCCTGCAAATGCACAAAATGCTTTTCGCTCATTGCTTCGATTTCCTGACTCATCCGCAAGCGACATTTTAACTTGTCAAAATCTTTGCTCAACTTTTTAATGGCTTCAAATTTTTCCTCGTCTTTCAAGTTGTTGATTTCAAAATATTGATCCAAACACTTCCAACACAATATTATGATTTCTTGTCCGATGGTAAATTTGTATTCTCTGGGCATGTTGTGCACTGTTTTGTGCAATAATTTAGTCAGCATATAAATTTTGTAATACAAATCTTGATTATTCATATGAATATTTGGGATAATTACCCACGGACACACCGAACTGAGTTGGCATTCGTCTTATTGTTGTTGTTCGTGTTACCATCATTGAAATTGACGTTCCATGCGTTCGTGGTGGAGTTCTCCCGCACCTTTTAAACAGCACTATCTATACTTCTTTTTATGCGTCTGATGAGTTGTGCGTAAACTTTTCCAAACTGCTTCAATTTTTTCTCTCTATCACGCGCTTCAGTTTCTGTTCGATAAACTTCGCAATACACTACAACCAATGGTCTTCTGCACTTTGTTGATAAAACCTTTCCCTCATTATGCTTTTTCAAACGTGCAACAATACTCACAGTATATCCAATATAAAGTTTATGATCTTTTAGACTTTTTAGGATGTATAGATAATGCATATTTTTCTGTTTAAAAGGTGCGGGAGTTCTCAGTCTCGGACCAATAGTTGCTAGTACCGAAAAAAATATTTTCACTCTCTTCTATCATAAACATCAATCTGAATTAAGACCAATGTCGGTTTTTGCCCCAAAAACTGAGGCGGCGAAAATCGTGGTTATCGCAATATTTCTCTTTGCAAGCATTGCTGCAAAAGCAGACAAAAAAACTCACAAACTCTGGCTGACTAAATTGATTTTCAAAAAACTATCTAAATATTCAAATTGTTTTGGCAATTTTTCACAAATTTTTTTCCGCAAAACCAAACTGGAACAATGTTTGAAATGACCGAAGTATGAATTCACAACTGAAACAGTTTTTTTGTCATCCATCAAATTAAAATGCAATTTATTTTTCAATCTTCCCACCACATCATTTTTTACCAAACAATGAGTCGGTTTGATAAAATATCCCAAAAAATCAAGCCCCCTTTCCGTCGGCTGCATTTTGGTTTTCTTTTCGTTCAATTTTAATTTCAGATTTGTTTGCAAAAATTCATTCACAATTTTTGGCAATTGCCGCAATTTTTCCACATCTTCATCAATCACCACAAAATCATCAACATAGCGCAGATATTTTTTTATCTTCAATTTCCTTTTTATAAACTGATCCAGCTCATTCATATACAAATTGGCAAAAAATTGTGAAGTGTAATTTCCGATTGGCAAACCCTTGTTTAGAGCTTGACCAAACATAGATTTGTGAACTGGCACTGATGCAAGCAATTCAAGATCTCCCTTTGTGACAAAATTTTCCTGACAACGATGAAAAATCAGCAATTTTCCAAGCCAAAGCATTTCAGTTTTCCATTGATTTTGTCTTTGCAATTTTGCAATAAATTTACTGAAGATATCAAACAAAATATTTTTATCAATACTGGTAAAAAAACTTGAAATATCCATTTTCAAATACCACTCCCTATTTCTCTGCTGATTATTTTTTTTGTTTTTAACAAAAAATTGCAACCTTTTGACAGCCTTTAATGTGCCCTTGCCTTTTAAGCAGGCATAGCTGTCAAAAACAAAACGATGTGAAGCATATTGAACGATTTCATTGACAAGCAAATGATGCACGATGCGGTCACGAAAATCGGCGGCAAAAATTTCACGAATTTTTGGCTTATCAACTGCAAAACAAATTGAGCGACCTGGCACATAGGTTTTGTTTTTGAGTTCGCGAAGCAAAACTCTCAATTTATTTTCAAAATCAAGTTCAAAATCCAGCGCATTGATCGTCTTTCTCTTGTTTTCGCGACAAGACAAATACGCTTTGAAAATTTTTTCGTATGTGAAAATTATTGCCATACCCATTTTTTACTGCTTAATTCCAAAGGATCAAAATTCCAAATTCTGTTTTGACTACCACCCACGGACACACCGAACTGAGTAGGCATTCGTCTTATTGAAGTAGTCCGTGTAACCATCATTGAAATTGACGTTCCATGCGCTCGTGGTGGAGTACTCAGTGGATGACCAATAGAAGGAAGTACCGAAATTATTGCCGAACGTCGCACGATTAGTGTATAGACATTGCAATTCCGTTTTAGTTGGAAGTCGTCCACCTGCAGCTTTGCACACATCGCGGCCGCAATTTGGCTTGTCACAATTTGTGTTGGCTGTTTTCCATTGTTTAGTAGTGGCTTCATTGACTCTTTTGACAATTATATACGCACCATCGCCCAGACTGTTGGCGCAAGTTGTGTTAAGCGAGCAAAACCAAGTGCCATCGTCGCAAGTTTTGGCAGCCAATTTGACCTCTCCAGCGCCCGTGTCAACATTCACATTCCAAGTGTTGGCAATCCTGGAAGAATCTGTGAAGCTGTCAATCATTGACTGCGCCAAAGCATATAGCCCGAAAGAAACCATTCCGCCAAAAACGACCGCAACAAACATAATTGATTTTCTTTTTTTTGGATTATTTTTCCAATACTCCTTCAATTTTTCTTTTATTTTTTTCATAAGGTTATTTTTATAAGTTTATTTTAAAAATTAGCTATCTCCTTTTGGACTCTTTTGTTTGAAAAATATTTTATTGTTTTTACCTGTCGCTCGTGAGACACGTTGCTTGCGAACGACATGTGTCGAGTGACAGGTTTTGATTTTTGGTTCATTTTTTCATTTTTTAACAACCTCCCAATAACCACCCTTATCCGATCCGATTCTTTTGATTAGTTTTTCTTCTCTCAATTTGGCAATCTGTTTCTCCACAGCCCTGGAACTTATTCCCAATTTTTCCGCAACCTCCTTAGCGCTTATTTTAGCTCTTTTTCGCATCAAATTCAAAATTTTCTCCGAACTTTTCTCCGAACCTTTCTCCGAACTTTTCTCCGAACTTTTCTGGGCAGCTTTCTCCACACTTTTTTCCGAACTTTTTAAGATACTAGCCTCTTCGAATTCTTTACTGAAAATCGTGATGCAAAAACCACCAGAAGCCTCTTCAATAAAAGGTTCGGGAAGACCATAATCGCGAAAAATTTCAGCCACCAACTTGTTGCGTGGTGTTGATTTTCTTCTTCCCGCTTTAACATCATCCAAGGTTAAATCGAAAGGCAGCCATCCGCTATTCCAAAATTCTAATTTGTCAAAATAAACGCGAAACTGCGAGTGCGTTCCTTCTTGGTAGTCGCGATGAATGATTGCGTTGATTACTATTTCTCGAATGGCATCAATTGGATATTGCCATCTTTCTTCACGTTGCGGATTGCCAGTAATGATAAATTCTTTTAGAATATATATTTTTACGAATTCCATCACTTCGTCAACCTCACTAATCAAATCTCGCCTAATTACCTTGTCCTTTTTAATTGTAATATCGTTCTGAAACAAGCCAATTTGAATATCCGTTTGCCGCGAAGGCTCTTTTAAAAATAAAAGCAGGCTGGCATTGGTCGGATATTCGCTGCCATCATCTTCAACTATTAGAGAATACTTGCGCAAAAAACTGAAATTGTCACCCAGACTGACTGCCAAATTTTTTTCTATCATCAGTTTTGTCTTTTCAATTTTTTCTGTGTCCAAATCATCCAAACTTTTATCCCTGTTTGGATAAAAATCCCAGCTGGAATTTTTTGTCCGCAGATACATTTCGGATATTTCTTGCAAAGTCAGCAAGTGGTTTGAATTATTTTTTCGAACATAAAAGCGCCCCTTGAATGAAACGGGCTTCAAGGGAAATTCAGCCACATCAAAAACGACGATTGTTTTTTTATCTATAACAAACTTTTCAATATCAACACTTAGAAATGGTTGTGTTTTGTTTTTAATTTCATTTGTCCAATTTTGAACACTTTCCTGATCCAATTTTACCCCACTTATCTTTCTTTTATCATTAACTCCAACAATTACCAGTCCGCCTTTGCGATTTGTCATAGCAACCAATGTTGTTATCACATCATCAGAAAAAGACAGCTTGAATTCAACATTGCTGTTTTCCCCATCTGCTATTATTTTTTTTATTTTTTCTCTATCCATATCAATATTATATACCAAAAATAAAATCGGCGTTTTATCAGCGGTTTCTAGTTCAGCGACTCATCAGCGGTTTTAAATCAGCGACCTATCAGCGTTATTTCTGGATCAGCACATCATCCTCAAAAACCTTATCCGAAATAACCCTGCCTCTTGTTTCATCGGATGCAATTCCGATTTTGGCAAGATCAACGGCAAATTTTCGGCGTTTGATTTCTTTAGGGTTTTGCTGCTCTTGCTCATTGGCAAAAACTCCGGCTTTTTCTTTGAGTGACAATTCCAAGAGTTGCTGCTGTTCTTCGGTTAGTCTCATTTTGATAATTAAAAAGCCTTCTTGTTCAGCAGTAGAAAATTCTTTGTTTTCATCAGCCGTAAAAAGCACATCACCTCTTTGCAATGTTCCGGGAGCTCCACCTGTGTCATAAATTTGAATCAAAAGCTGCACGGTTTTCTTTTCACCATTTTTAGCTGCCTCTTTGATACTCATTTTTTCGATTGCCGGAGTTTGCTTGTACCATTTGACTGTTTTGTAAATTCCAAAAACCAGCGCGGAAATAATCAAAATTATCCCTATCACAAAGGCGAAGAATTTTTTCTTATTAGCAATTTGAATTTTTTTCATAAGGTTTATTGAAAATGTTTATTGATTTAATTATAGCACGGTTTGTAGAGACGCATTGCAATGCGTCTCTACACAAATCATTCCAAATCCAAGAGCCATTTCCAAAGTGGAATGAATTTTATTTTTTTACCCTTAATTATTTCGTTTTTTTCATAGTCCCAAGTAATCACAATCAAATCATTGCATTTCAATTCATCACTGGCCGTGACGAGCGCGCCAGATTCCCTTTCCTTGACGCCCATTTTATCAACATTATATACAACTTGGATTAAGCTTTCAGTCTTCAACTCGCCACGCAAAACAAAATCAATTTCCTTGTTGTTTTTTGTTTTATAATAAAATAAATTTTGATTAGATTTGTAACCTCTTTTCAAAAGTTCTGAAAAAACCAAGTTTTCCATCAGTTTTCCATTATTTGCAGACGCTTGCACTGCCTTGGCGGTAATGTAGCCATTATCCACGAGATAGGCTTTTTTGGGCAAATTTATTCTTTCTCCGACCTTATGCGAATATCTTTCAAGGACATGCAGCAAATATGCACCCTCAAGATATCCCAAAAATTTCTCAAGCGTCGCCACACTAGAAAAATCCAACTGATTTGCAAGTTTGCGATAACTGAACTCGCTGGCAAAATTATTCAGCAGAAAAATTTCAAGATTGTAAATTTTTTGCGACAATCTGAGCCTATACCTTTTGATGATGTCTGTGAAAATTTGTGAATTTAACAGTGTATCCAAATACCCTCTTGGTTCAAGATCTTTGACGATTAATTCAGGAAAGCCGCCATTGATTAAATATTCTTGCAATAATTTTAGCAACTGCCCTTTTATCTCGGGAACATTTATTTCATCTTTTTTGAAAACAAATTTTTTTGCTGTCAAAAATTCATTGAAGTTGAATGGCAAAATCTCAATTGGAATGTGTCGCCCAGTAAGGCTGGTGGACAATTCCTTGCTAAGCAATTTTGCGTTTGAACCAGTCAGCATAATATTATATCCTTGTCGATGAAGCCTGTTGATATACAATTCCCAATCAGGCAAGTTTTGAATTTCATCAAACAATAAATATTTGCCGCTACCATAAATTGCATGCAACTCTCTGGTTATCTCGTCATAGTTTTTAACTTTGGTCAGATTTTCATCATCAAAATTCACATAGGCAGGATTATGCCCACGAAAAAGATGCGCGGAAAAAATTGATTTTCCTGCACGCCGTGGTCCCAATACAACTTTGACCAAATCGTTGGCGACGAATTTTTTGGCGTTTTTGGTTGCATCTCTTTCAATAAATGGCTTATCTAAAAGTTTTTCCAGCTCTTTTTTCTGTCCTATTAAGATATCTTTTAGCATATAGTTAAATGTTTGTACTGAACAATAATTAATGTTTCTGTTCAATACGATTATTTTATTGTAAAGCTCATTTTTTGTCAAATCAAAAGGTAGCGACGCCCCGGCGGGGCGTCTCTACATCCGCGTCCCCATTGGCGTTATCTATATCCACAAATTTTCCAGATTATTTCTATCCCTTTCCCACGCTTCAGGATTTGTCTGAATATATTCGCGAATTTTGTTCAAAGATTTATTATTTCTAATGACATGGTCATAAAATCTGGATTGCCAGGTGAAATTCAAATTGCACATGTGGCAACGTTTTGTCGTGGCACCTTTGAAACCACGAATGATGGATGATAAATTATTACGCTGTGGTCCAAATTTGTTTTTATATTGATTTACGTCTGTAGAGACGCATTGCAATGCGTCTCTACACGTTAAAATATCATCTCGCGTTAATTCATTTTTGATTTCAATAATCCCATGCAAATGATTTGGCATAATCGTCCATTCGTCTAAAATTATATCCTGACGGATAATTGGCGTTTGCGACCATTCTTCTTTGACGATTTTTCCAATTTCATTAAAAATCATTTTTCCATCAACAATTTCGCCAAAAAATTCTTCGCGATTTTTCGTGCAGATCGTGACGAAATACATTCCGTTTTGGGAATAATCATAATTTTGCAAACGTGATGTTTGGATGCGGAATTTGTTTTTGAATTTTTCGTACATGGTTTTTGTTTTGTGTGTATTGTAGAGACGCAAAATTTGTCGGGCATGGTAGAGACGCATTGCAATGCGTCTGAATTTTGTCGGGCATGGTAGAGACGCATTGCAATGCGTCTCTACGGGTTTGGTTTACCTCCGCATTTCAACCTTGCCAGTATTGTACAAATTGGAAATTCCTTGGGCGGAAAGGGCTTGGAACGTTAGCAGTTTCACTGCTGTACGTTCCGCGGTTGTACAAATGAGTTTCGTCAAGTTACCTTATCTCAACATCCAAACTGGAATCAAAATCTTATCACCAAGAATTCCGAAATCATTTTTTGTAACCACAATCAAGTCATTCCCGCTTTTGGCTGACAACTTTTTTGCAAATTTTAGATCATTAAAAGGCACAGTTTCTCTATATTTAATCTCAATATGTTGATATTTTTTTGAATCCAAGATATTATCAGTTGCCAAAAAGTCAACCTCATCTTTTCGCACCCGTTTGAATGAAACAAAATCAAATCTTTTTTTAAGCAACAATAAGCAATAATTTTCCACTAAAAACCCCATCTTATAATTCAATTGACCATCATTAGACCAAGCATTGAATGCTGAAAAAAAATTCGGACTGCCAAGATAAACCTTTTTGCCAAGGCGCCGAGATTTTCTTGCAGATTTGGTAAAATTATAAAGCAAATGAATCAAAAAACTTTCTTCGAAATAATTAAGATATTTTTTGACAGTTTTCTCATCAATTCCTATTTCGCGTGCAATATTACCAGTTTCAACAACTGAGCCTATCTCATTAACCAGGACCTGGAACAAAAATTTAAGCTCATCTACTTTTTCCACACCAAAAATCTTTGGGATGTCATATTCGATCGTCTTTTTATAAATTGCATCTGTCAGATGTTTCCTAACAATCGACAAATTTTCTTCTCCGACAATTTCTGGAAACTGTCCGTATTTAATATAATTCTCAAATTCTTTTTCCATCACACTTCCATGTTGCTGGAAAAATTTTTCCGCAAATTTAACATCTTCTATTTTTTTATCAAAAGAAATTCCAACTTTTAGATATTCCTCCAACATTTTTTGGTCAACATTTTTCAATTCCAAATATTCTTCGAAAGTAAGTACGGGCAAAGAAAACTCATAGATTCTGCCAGCCAAACTCTCAGTGGTTTTTTTACGCAAAAACAATGAAGAAGATCCGCTTACTACAAACTTTATTCGTGTGTCGGTGTCATAATATCTTTTAATGATGTGCTGCCATTTTTGATTGTATTGTATTTCATCCAAGAAAACATACAACTGACCTTTTTCGGGTGCGATTTTTTCCAAATATTCATTGAGGTAATTTGCCAAAGTGATATTTCCAGGAATAATCGCTTCATCAAAAGTCAAAAATAAAATTGCCTCAAGCTTTACTGTTGCGGATAGTTTTTCAATAAGCTGTTTAAGTAAAATTGTCTTGCCAGTGCGCCTCAGGCCAACGATGGACAAAACCTGCCTCGTATCAAGATATGGCGAAATTTCAGCGTATAATTTGCGCTTATATTTGATATCTTTAAGCTCAGCAAAAAACTCCCCTGGTGCATTCCAGTGCTTATTCTGTCGATAAATTTCCGCTAAAATAAAGGATTTTTTCATATTTTTACATTTATAGGTATTAAAACTACTATAAATGTAACATTTATAAGAAAACCCGTCAATTATAATGTTTTCGTCACACCCAGTAGAGACGCCCCGCCGGTCCAAATTTGTTTTGTGTGCATGGTAGAGACGCATTGCAATGCGTCTCTACGGGTTTTACCTCCGCATTTCAACCTTGCCGGTGTTGTACAAATTAGAAATTTCTGCGGCGGAAAGGGCGCGGTTGTAGATGCGGACTTCGTCAAGTTGTCCAGCAAACTTTATTCCATCGTTTGCAGAACGACCCATTCGCAATGGAGCACTTGAATTAAAAATCGGACCAACAGCATTAGAAATACTTGTTTCAAGATTTCCATCAATATATACTGACATTTGTGACGTGCCATCTGTGATATAGTGATAGGTTACAGAGAAATAATGCCAGGAACCATTATTGATATTTGAAACTGAATCTGGCTGGCTAAATGTACCTGTATCATATATTCCATTTTTGGAAACTATCATCCTAATTTTTCCACCACTGACTTCAAGCGCGAAAGCCCTGCCATTACTATCAGTATTGTATTGCCCGATAACTAAAGATTCGCCAGTAACTGTAGTTTTTACCCAACCAGAAATTGTCAAATTCTGCAAATATGAATCAAAACTTGAATTATCTGTTTTTTCAACATAACCATCCACCCCATCAAAAATCAACCCCTGCCCAACTTTCCCTGGTGTCACGGTGGCGCCGGAGATGGTGCCGTTGTTGCCGAGACCGGAGCGGTCGTAGGCGGTGGTGCCGAAAATGTCGGGGCCGTCGAAGGACCAGAGGCCGACGAGGCCGTTAGTGCTTTTTGAATTCTGTGAAGTCTGCATTGTTGTTTGCCCTTGATTGTATAGTTGTCCGATTTCGCTGGCGGAAAGGGCACGGTTGTATAATCTGAAATCATCAATGATGCCAACGTAACCAAAAACAGTGCTTCTTCTGCCAATTTGAAGTCCTGTCATTGCAGCAGGATTTGCCAGCGCATCTGTCGTATCCAAAACACCATCAATATATCCTCTGATATTCGTGCCATCTCCAGTATAAGAAACATAGTGCCAAGCACCATCCGAAACACGCTTTGATGTGTCCGTTGTCCAAGCAGTCCCGTTATAGAATTTCATAACACCTCCACCATATTCAGCAATCCAATACCACGCATTGTTTGTGGCAGTTGCTATATATGGGGAAGCACCACCAGAGCCTGCAGTTTTTATCCAAGCTGAAACAGTAAAGTTTCCACTGTTCGTGGTATTTGAGGAAACCACATTTGTGACACCTCCAAAACTCATCCCCTGTCCCAATTTTCCCGGAGTCACTGTTGCGCCGGAAATGGTGCCGTTGTTGCCATTGCCGGAAACATCTTTGGTTACAGTGCCACTGGTGTCGTCGCCGTCGAATGTCCAATGCCCAACTAGTCCAGCGTCTAAATTAGGCGATGATTGCTGGGTTTGCAACACTGTGTCAGAAAATTGATCAGCGCCGATGTCCCAAGGATTAACACGCACTTGACCATCAATATCTGTATCAAAGGCAAAAATACTGTCGTGCTGCAAATCCAATCCTGCACCTTTGGCAGCGGTATCAGTTGAGGCTAGATGGAAATTTTTATTGGTTGTATCGACAAAAGAAACGGTAGTAGAATTTTTTGAATTAGCACCAGGAGCATCAGTTGCAAGGTCGGAAATGTTGTAATTTGAAGCAGCATCAAAATTTCCTACGTAGCCATCTGGAACATTCTGAACAATATTATTTTTTGCAACCATCAACACACCCGAATCCATATTTCTAATTCCATTGGCTGTGGAACCATAAACAATGTTATTGTATACGTATATTTTTTTTCCGCCGCCGTCATAATACCTTGCAATACCATTAACACAGCCATAAATTATATTATTAAGAACGTAAACGTTGTCATTATTACTTGTGCCAGCCCCATCAACTCTGATTCCATAATTAGCTCCATATGAGGATTTGATAATATTGCTTGAAATTTTTATATTTTTAGCTCCACTTGAAATATACAAGCCATTGGGACCAATATTAAACTGGATTCCATCAATAATAGTATTGGAAATGTTTAGACTAAATCCAAAATTTCCATCAATTGCAAATTTAGAATCATCCCATTTTCCTTGATGACGCTGACTTTGATTAAGCTCTGTCGATGTGTTGCTCGGTGCATACATCTTGATGTAATTCGACGATGAAGTAACTAAATTTGTACTCATCGTCAATCCAACATTTATCGCTCCAGTATCATAATATCCAGGAAGATTGACTTGATAATTTCCAGTGACCAAATTGGCCGTATTCAAATGACTTGAGTCTGCAATTGCATTGGCCCCATTGCCAATAGCCTGCATAAACGAAACAAATGCATGCGCAATTGAAACAACTGTTGAACCTGTGCTATCCGCAGGGACTCCTCCTGTGGCTGTGATAAGTTTCCACTGCGAAGTTGAAATTTTTTCTGAAATATATGCAACGGTCGCTCCGTTGTATGTAACTTTATCTCCAACACCCATGTTTGTTGCTGTTTGCGCAACTGAAAAAGTTCCAACGCCGCTGGCGATTGTCACAGTCGGTGTGCCAGTTTTATGATCGTTTGTGTTTTGCCCGACGGAATAAAAGATTGCCGTAGCGGCTTCGTCAGCGCCGATATCAACAACGCCCACTCCAGTTGGTCGAGCTTGTCCGTCAATATCAGTCGTAATCGGCAAATTAGAATCCGCTGATAAGTCGCTGCCGGAATTCCTCGCTGATGTGTCGCTGATACTTAAATGGAAATCTTTATTGGTGGCGTCAGCGAAAGAAACGTTTTTACCTTGAAACGAAACATTGGGAGATGTTGCGTCAAAGGATATATTATTTCCACTTTGATCAACATTAGCTAATGAAAAATCTGTTCCATTTCCTGATGAAATATTGTTATATACAGCGATATATGGTACGGCGCCTCCACCAATAGCTAACCCTATTCCTGTATTATTTATTAACGTATTGTTGTAAAACAAATGGTTTACGGCTGTGCTGTTTTGATATCCGGTGGTCATCCCGGTGTACCAGCCATAAATAATATTGTTCCATACTTTATAACTCCTTCCCGCGTTAAACTGAATACCGTTAGTCATTGCCCCAGGAGTACCTGAACCCGTTGCCCTTATTATATTATTAGATATTTTAATATCAGTACTCGCACTAGCAGCCATGTTTTCTCTTATTCCCTTTGACTGGTTTACCTTACTGCCCGAGTTAGCGATTTGCAAACCGTCAATTGTTACATATTCTTCGGAGACTTCCAATATTTGACCATATTCAGCGCTCGACTCAATACGATATTTCCCATCATCCCACTTCCCCTGATGCCTTTGTGAATTATTCGCTTCAGTTGTTGTATTGTTTGGCGTATAAATTTTAATAAAATTTGAAACACCTGTTGTGTAGCCAGAAACCGTCACAGCAGTTGTATCTGCAGCACTGTCATAATAGCAAGGGAAATTTAATTGATAATTTCCTGTCACCAAGTCTGTGGTGTTAAGATGATTTGCATCAACCGAACCTGTAACTGCAGCAGACAAACTCGTGTATTCATGTTTGATTGAAACCACAGTTGAATCTGTGATGTCTGCAGGAATTGCTCCAGTTTTTGTCACAAGATTCCAAACTGAAGTTGATGTTTTTGATGCAATATATGCAATGTCAGTTGTGTTGTATGTCACACGATCCCCAACTCCGTGACGGTCGGCGTGCCAGTTTTTAAATCAGAAGCTGATTGTCCGACAGAATAATAGACAGGGGTCGCCCCATATGCCGAAGATGTAAAAGCAAATCCTCCAAGAAAAATAAAGATTGCAAACAAAAATCCACCAAGTCGCATACGACGACCGGCAACGGGGTAAATAGCTTGAGCGTGCACGGTGAAAAACCCAAATAACAACGGGGTTAATAAAGTGAGAATTGTGAGTCTTAGTCTGGATTTCATGCTTAAGTTTCTTAGGTAATTTAAGTATCTTAGTAAGACTCTTAAGTAACCTAAGTTTCTTATTAAGTATCTTAAGAATCTTAAGGTTCTTAAATTTTTTAATACCCTCTGTATTCCCGTCTTTTTCTGTGCAACTCCTCTGAAAGACCACCTTCTTTTTGATGCTTCAATTTCAACGCCTCAACTTGGCGATGGAGAAGCAATGTTCAGGCAACTCGATTGTTTTCAAAAGTTCTTCGGCTTCACGCTCCTTGCTTAAGACGCTTAAGTCGCTTAAGTTTCTTACGAGTTGCGCGCTTTTGGCGCGCAACAACAAAACTCGTGGATCGTTTTTATCCCATTTATCCAGTTTTCGTTGACGCAAAAAATCCTCCAAGTCGCCAGTCAATTCCTCCAATGATCCCTTGGCAATGCCAGTAAGATTAATGGCCACTTTCAATGAAACATCCATGTCATCCGAGCCTTCCACGATGTTTTGTTTTCCACTTCTAGCTGCACCATCCATTTGCTCTTTCAGTTTCCAACTTTTTATCCATTTTTCAGCAAACTCAACCTCTCGGTCATAGATGATGACCGAAAACCAATATGTATAAAGTTTTTTGTATGGTTGCATAAGTTTTTTAAGATTCTTGGATTACCTAAGTTTCTTCATGTCACAGTTTTTCCTCCATAATAACCCAATCAAATAAAACGTCTTCGGTGACAAGATTCTTCACGCTAACAGTAAATCCTTCTCCGAATTTTACTTCGGTGACAGCGATTCCTTGATCAAGCGCAACTTTTGGTGTGATGAAAACTTTTGATGAAACGCTTGCGGCTTTTGTTTTAACAAAGAAAGTTTTTCCATCACTCAATGTATCATCGTCTTTATCATCTTCGTCAATATCTTTTTTGATTGAAGTAATTGAGTCCTCACCTATCGTGCGAGCTTCTGGATCCAAGACAGACACGATTAATTTGCCCGCTTCCAAACTTTTGACAGTTAATTTTCCAGCAATTGCAATATCGCCAGCATCCTCACCCTCTCCAACGCCAAGCAGCATTTTTATAAGTGCAACGTCTTGAGTGTTCAAATCAATTTGCGCGATGTTTAATTCAGAATTTGCTTTGATCTGAAGCTCAGCCATTTGTGTCTGCAATGTTTCAATCAATTTTGCTTGTAGCGCAAGCTGACTGCCCAAATCAGAAACGATCGTGACTTGATTTTCAACAATTTGATTAAAATTACTTTCAGCAGCTGCAACCAATTGATTTACTTGATCCTCAATATTCATGCTGGCAATATTTAAGGTTACAGCTTCTTCAACTTTTTCAACAGTCAAACTTTGATTTCTGCGTGAAATCAAAACTTGAATTGTTCCTTTTTCGCCAGCAAATGATTGAATCGCAACACCAACAGTTGATTCGCCAGCATTGGCTTTGCGCAAATATCCAGCAGTTGCGGCTGCTGTCAGATTATCCCCAATTTGAATTGCACCATTTTCACTGGAAACTTTTCCAGGAACCTGACCGAGCATCGCTGTGATTGCATAATTTTTGTCATTTTCTCTTCCCTCAGGAGCATTTCCCAAAACTGAAGGACTTGTTGAAATTATTCCTATGATGTCACTGTCGCCAGAACGCTGGCAACGTTTTACTGCATTTTCATTTTCCGTGTCAACGCAAACAGCCTCGCCTGGTTTCAAATCTGTGTCTTTGGTATAGAAATATTCAGCATAGTCAGCACTTCCATTTGTCCATGCGTTCGTGCTGTTAACATATGCACTATTTGTTCCATCGCCATTCCAATCAACCATGAATTTATACGTCGGTGCGACCACGCCAACACCAACATTACCGTTATCCAAAATGGTAAAGTTGGCTGTGCCGGCAGAATTTGATGCTTGCAAAGTTATTCCCGTTCCTGTGCCTAATCCATGAATATCAAACATTCCCCCAGGTGTTGTTGTATTCACTCCAAGACCAAACGTGCTCATTCCACCTGCGCCATCTGATGTTCCATACATTGTCAGCATGGCATTTCCATCCAAACTTGCAGTATAACTGTTAACCACACCGACAGCAGAATCGGTTGTTACTGCCATATCAATCCAATTTATTATTCCAGAATCTGCAGCAAATTCTTGTGTTCCCATGCTCAAGCTTGCAATTGAAGTTACTCCACTGGTATCAATTGAAAATGCGCTAGTTCCTGCAATGCCATCGCCATTGAAAATCTTAAATTTGTTTGAATCAGTCACATCAACTCCCATTGAAAATTGTTGAGCTCCAGCGCCAAGTCGGAAATAGTTATTCGTGTTGTCCCAATAAAGGTTAGCGTTATTTTGATCATAAATTCCACTTGCGCCTGCAAAAACTAACGAACCTTGAGTGAATTGAGTGGTTGAACCTGTGCCACCGTGAGTCACATCAATGGCAGTTCCATTCCAAACACCGCTCGTGATTGTTCCGAGCGTTGTTATTGAACTTGCGCCAGTCCATGTTCCACCAGCGATTGCAGCCAAATCTGCATTATATCCTTGCACATCAGTTCCAATTGCAAGTCCCAAATTTGTTCTGGCTGTTGCTGCATCAACCGCGCCAGTTCCACCATTTGCAACAGCTATTGCAGTTCCATTCCACGCTCCAGCGACAACTTGGCCGGAAGCGTTGATTTGAAAAGCATCACTCGTGCCAACTGTGAAAAGTGAAGCAGGAGTGGTGTCGCCGATACCGACGTTGCCACCGGAAATTGCAGTAAGTGCCGCAGTCCCACCTGGTCTTATATAAACAGTTTGCCCTCCAGCAGAATCAATATACATAGCGTTCTGAGAATGAATCACTCCACTATTTCCAATATTTATTGAACCATTTATATCAAGGGCATATACTGGCGTTGCCATACCTATTCCAACATTGCCGTTATCCAAAATAGTAAACTTGGCTGCGCCAGTTGAATCAGATGTTTGCAGCGCTACACCAGTTGTCGTGCCACTGCTATGCACATCCAACATTGCACTCGGCACACTGGTGTTGATTCCAATTCCACGATTAGCAATGCCGCCAGCGCCGTCAGAAGTTCCATACACGGTTAGCATTGCATTTCCATCTAACATCGCTCCATAACTTTCAACCGTTCCGTTTGTTGCAGTCGAGGTCACTGGCATATCGGTCCATGAAATTGCTCCTGAATTTTCAGCAAACGATTGCGCTCCAAGTTGCAGACTTGCGATGTTCGTCACTCCATTTGTATCTATCGTAAACTGACCAGTTCCCGCAATTCCACTTCCAGTTGCAATCTTAAATTTGCTTGAATCAGTCGCATCAACTCCCATTGAAAATTGTTGAGCGCCCGCGCCAAGTCGGAAATAGTTATTTGTGTTATCCCAATAAAGATTGCCATTACTATTTTGAGAATAAATTCCTGATGCTCCCGCAAAAACTAACGAGCCTTGAGTAAATTGAGTCAATGTTCCCGTTCCACCACTAGTAACCGGTAAAATTCCAGTCACATTTGTGGATGCAAGATTAATCGCATTAGCAGTAATTTGTTGACCACTTAAAGATAAATAATTTTCTCCTGCTATGGTTGCAGCGCTGTGAATTGCCGTGCCACTCCAAGTCGGAACTCCAGCGACCAAGGTTAAAACTTGTCCATCTGAACCACGAGTAATTTTTCCAAGTGTTGAGGTAGTATCCGCATACAGCATATCGCCAATAGAATATGAAGCATAACCAGTTCCACCATATTGTGCACCTAAGGCAGTAGAAAGTGTCAATGAATTGAATGCCACATCTGATGTTGTGTTGATTGTTTGTGGAAGAGAAATCGTAACTGCACCATTTGCAGCTGAAACAGCAACTTGATTAGCAGTTCCAGCCAAACTTGTCACTCCAGAGTTAGCAATTGAAATTGAACCAGCGCCATTAGTGATAGAAATTCCAGTGCTAGCAGTTAATGTTGCTAAGGAATATCCTGCACCATTTCCAATTAACAATGTTCCACTAGCTGCACTTGCACCATTAACTCCCGTTCCGCCATATTGAGCACCAATCGCACTTCCTTGCCAAGCCCCAGCCACGACTTGACCGGAGGAGTTGATTTGGAATTGTGAAGTTGCACCGACTGAGAAAAGTGAAGTTGGGGTTAAAGTTCCAATTCCAACATTAATTTGATTTGAACCACCGATACTTATATTTGACCAAGAACTTGAGTTTCCATAGATCAAAGTAGCTCCAGAATTAGAAATGGCTGGATAACTACTCATATAGTAACTTCCGCTTGAAACAGCCAAATCTCCTGCAAAGTTTGAAATTCCATTAACATTTAATTTATAGCCCCCTGGCACAGTTCCAATTCCCAACCTCTTGTTTGTATTGTCCCAAAACAGATTTGTGTTGTCTTGAGAATAAACTCCACTAGCTCCCGCGAAAACTAAGGAGCCAGGCGTGAATGCTCCTGCTCCTGTGCCTCCATTAGCAACTGGTAAAATTCCGGTCACATTTGTTCCGAGATTAACAGTATTTAATGATGCCAATGTTCCCAACCCAACAATATTTCCATTTAATTTGTTGATTGCCTGCAAGATTGTATCAGTTGCAGTAATAGTGCCTGCACCTGAAACAAAACCGGTTAGAAGTTTTCCAGTTACTGCAGTGTCAGTGAATGATGCTGATGGAAGTGCGTTGGTTGCCAGTGTTCCTTGAGCCGATGTTGCATATGCAGATGAAGCGGTGAATGCTGCAGTTCCCAGTAGTCCTGTTACTGAATTTAAGTTTGTAACTGTAGCTGTCATGCCTGTCAGGTTTGTGGCATTGGCTGCTGTTCCTGTTGTGTCTTGATTTAGAATTGGAATATCAGCCACTGCAATTGCTCTCATGGTTGGCATTCCTGCTGATCCGTTTGGTGCAGCCCAGAAGAAGTTTGCTGTGCTTGATGAAAATGCTGGAGCATATGATGAAGATGCGGATGTTTAAAGTGTTTGTGCCGTTGGCTGTGATGGTAAGGCCGTTAACTGTTGTGAATGAGGGAGTGGCTGAAGTTGCAATTGAAATACTTCCAACTCCATTTGTAATTGCAATATTATTTCCCTGAGTAAGGGTTGCAAGCGCATATCCATCACCCTTTCCAATTAAAAGTGTTCCATTTGCTGCAGTAGCACCACTAATGCCAGTTCCACCACGTGAAACATTCAAATATTGTTCATTGCCAAGTGTATTTGTGCCTGTCCAATATGTCACATACCCATTAACTCCTGTACCTGTGATTCCACCAACACCAGAAACTGTTGAGCATGCCCAAACCTTGGTCGTATTATTCCAAGCCAAAACTTCATTATTTGCACAACCTTGAAGCAACGCCAATTGATTGTTCAATGCTCCAGAAAATTGCATACCAGAAAATGAGGAAGTTGCTGGCGAAGTGCCACCATTCGCAGAAAGAAGTGCAACTGAAAGTGTTCCTGTTTCTGTTATTGGACCACCAGTAAGACCATCACCAGAGCCAACACTTGTTACTGTTCCAATTCCACCAGTTCCCCCTGTTACCGTTCCCCAATAAAGATTACTACTTGCATCAATTTTTAAAACTTGTCCAGATGCTCCAGTTGCTGTTGGAAGTGTATATGCAATATCGGCAGCTTGTGAACCGCTATTTTGAAAAGCAGTTTGATATGTTCCTGATTTTATATTCAAAGCACCATCAAGAGTTGCACCCGCAAAGGTTGGTGAATTTGTTGTTTGCAAGTTTTGATTAATAGAAACATTTGCACCAGTAATTGTAAGTGTTTTTGATGCTGTTCCTCCAGCAACTGTGAATCCATCAGCCAATGACGAAAGAGTTAATCCGTTAACTTTAGTTGGAGTAATATCGCCAAGTGTTAGTGTAATTGCTGGAGTTGTTGTTGCTGTTGCAACTGAACCAGAAATTCCGTTGGCAGTTGTGACTGAAACTGTTGTGACTGTTCCGCCAGCTCCAATATTTCCATTTAATTTTTGTATTGCTTGTAGTATTGTATCGGTAGCAGTAATCGTTCCAGCACCAGAAACATAGTTTGTTAGAAGTTTTCCAGTTACTGCAGTGTCAGTGAATGATGCTGATGGAAGTGCGTTGGTTGCTAGTGTTCCTTGAGCAGCTGTTGCATATGCAGATGAAGCCGTGAATGCTGCAGTTCCTAGAAGTCCCGTTACTGAATTTAGATTTGTAACTGTAGCTGTCATTCCTGTTAGGTTTGTGGCATTAGCAGCTGTTCCTGTTGTGTCTTGATTTAGAATTGGAATATCAGCCACTGCTATTGCTCTCATGGTTGGCATTCCTGCTGATCCGTTTGGTGCAGCCCAGAAGAAGTTTGCTGTGCTTGATGAAAATGCTGGAGCATATGATGAAGATGCGCGGCGATGTTTAAAGTGTTTGTGCCGTTGGCTGTGATGGTAAGGCCGTTATATGTTTTTCCGGTAAGCGCTGAGGCAATTTTATTGTCCGCTATCGCAGTTGCATTCCAAGTTCCAGTTGCAATTGTTCCAAGCGTTGTGATGTTTGTTGAACCTGTCCAAGTTGAAAGCGCAGTGTCTTCAACACTACCAAGTCCGATATCATTTTTTGTTAATGTTATCCAAGCAAGATCTGCTCCGACACCATTTGATTTCAAAAGTTGTCCAGAAGTTCCGGGTCCGAGTAATGACCAAGTTGGAGTAGCTCCTTGACCAGCAATTATAGCTCCTTGAACCACTGTATTTGCAGTCGTATCTGAATGTGAAGTTGAAAGAAATGGATGAGCGCTTCCTGAAACAGAACCCCAGGTTGGAACTCCACCAACAATTGTCAACGCTTGACCATCAGATCCAATTGAGCGACGTGAAAAAGTATTTCCACTGGAATAATATAACATGTCACCAGCACTGTATGTTGAAAGTCCGGTGCCACCATTGGCAATTGTCAATGGCGAAGAAAGAGTAAGTGAGGCAAAAGTAGCATCAGCTGTAGTTGAAATATTTTGAGGCAAAGAAATTGTGACGACACCAGTATTTGCTGAAACTGTTATTTGATTTGCTGTTCCATTAAGTTGCGTTACTCCAGCATTTGCAATGCTAACTGTTCCTGGTCCATTAGTAACGGAAATTCCAGTGCTGCCACTCAATGTTGCCAGAGAATAATCTGTTCCATTTCCGATTAATAATTGTCCACTGGCAGGCGCAGCAGAAAGTCCAGTTCCACCTTTTGCAATTCCCAAAACAGCAAGTTCTGTCAAAGTGTTTCCTGCTCCCCAGATTGCCAAATTATTTTGCGTTCCACTTCCTGTCACTCCTCCTGCACCCAAAACTGAAACCCAACTTGGCAAATGTGTGATCGGATCAATCATCAAAACTTTACTGTCAGCACCAACATTAGAAAGTTTGCTAAGCGTGTTTGCTGCACTTGAATAAAGCAAATCTCCAGCAGCATAAGTATTTATCCCTGTTCCACCGCGCACAGCACTTATTGTTCCGCCATTCCAAACGCTGGCAGCATTTGAAAAATTCCAAGCTCCTGTAATAATTTCATTTTGATTTTTTCTTGCAATACCAGAAGTCGCATAATCAATCCCTATTGTTGCAATATTGCTGGCCAAACTAAAAGAAAAATCACTATTAAAATTAATTTCACTAATTGAATCTTCGCCATTAACTGTAATAACAGCCATTGATGCTCCAACAAAATTTGAACATTTCCAAACTTTAGCGCCAGAATCCCAGCTCAAAACCTGACTATTGGCACAACCTTGAAGCAACGACAACTGATTACTATTAACTCCCGCAAATTCAAGTCCTGAATATGACTGAGTATTTCCAGTAGTTCCATCCAATGCATCCAAGAGATTTATTCCCAAAGTCAAATCCAGACCTTCGCCACCAGCATTTCCACCCAAAATTCCATTACCACCAGAAATTGAAGCAACGTAATCCCCTGTCGTGTTCGATCCCAAAGCAATCAAATTTGAAAGTGATGTTTTTCCTGTTCCGCCATATTTAACATCAAGAATTCCTGAATTTATTTCTGAAGCATCTGATTTTTTCAAGCGAGAATCATTTCCCAAAACCAGTTGCTTTGACCCTGTTCCTGTTGGAAGCATGTCTATGTCAATTTTTCCTTTCACATCAAGCTGTGGAATGTTTCCATTTCCAGTTCCTAGTGTTGCGCCTTCAAGCATGGCTGAATCCAAAGCAAATGGGGCAGCTCCAAGTTTTTTGCGAGGAACAAATTCACTGTCAGTATTTATTCTTATTCCAAGATAATATTCTGTGCTTGAAAAATTAAGATCGGTCGGAACTGGCGTTGATGCTCCAAGATAGGCGCTCAAAACTCCATCGCGAATGTACACTTTTTGAGTTTCCTGCCAAACACGCTGCGATGCGTCACTGTTGGATGGATACGCATCAACATTTTTTCGATCATTTCGATACAAAGCAAAACGAATTTCATATTCGCCATTTGGCAAGGCTTCATTCTTGCTGTTTGCAACAAATGCTGAGACATTGATTTGCGGCAAAACTTGAGCATGCGAAAACTCAACACCAAGAATCAACAACATTGAAGCAATGAAGGTAGTTGAGGCTATTAAAATTTTATTTTTGTTACTTATCATTGTCGCAAAAATGAAACACCCCTTTTATTTTAAATCTTTTTCCAAACCAATTTCACAAACTTTATAACTTTCAACTTTTTTACTTTTTCATTGCCCATCCAAAAATATCTCCGAACTGTGCAGCAATCAATTCAAAAACAGAAACCGGTTTGGCTCCAGTAAACACAGCAAGCACATTAGAGCTAGAAATATTTCCTGAACGATCAACCACCTTAACAGAAAAAAGATATCTTGCTGACTGCTCAAGACTATTGAGGATGAGCGCATGTGAAAATCCATATCCATCTTCTTTGATGCTTCTCTCTGATCCATTTCCATCTTTGGAATATTTAACTTCGGATTTTGCCAACTTGTTTGTTTTCCAAGAAAGCAACAGCTGAGTTTTTTTCCCATCTTTGCTCATCAACATTTCACTGTGCACATCAGAAACTTCCAATGGCAAATTTTCACTGACAGCTTCCAAGACAATATTCCCAGTTCCAATTGCAATTTCTCGTATTTGATAATTTTCACTTTTTCCATCCAATCCTTTTTCCTCGCCACTAATATTAATATTTTCAGAAATAGCAGGAGAATTTTGACTTTCCTTTTCAATTGCTGGAGTGGTTACTTTTGGATCATTCAAAAAAGCATGATCTTGATTTTCAGGAATCTCAATTTGCGCTTGTTCTGCTTGCATGTTTTTCTCTTGAGAATTTTTATTTTTAAAAAATACTATTATCAAAGCTCCGAATGTCGCCAACAAAACAAGCATTATTCCGGCTATTTTCAAACCTTTTCGACGAAAATCTTTCTTTTTTTGCAACTTCTGAAATTCCAACTCAACCCGATTTTCCTCAGCCCGAAAACGATTACTTCTGTCTCCTGAAGCAACCTCAAAATTCTCAGTTTTTTCTGATTGATTTTCCACCTTTTCCTTTTCCAATTTTTTGTTTTATTAAAGGAAAAAATCCCACAAATTACCTGTACAAATTATACCTTTTTTTTCACTTTTAGACAACAAAATATCAAGTCAAATTTTGGCTTAAATCAAGCAAAACTATTCCAAACAAAAAAGTTATCCACAGCTTATTTTGCATAATAAAAAATCCCGACAAAATGCCGAGATTTTTTGAGATTTTTCAGATACTATTTTTGTTTTTTATCTGACCCTCTCAACCTCTCTGTCCTACGGACATCTCTCCTCATCTGAGGAGAGAAAAATATTAAAGAAATCCACACCCTCTCTGTTCTGACTACAGGACATCTCTCCCAAAGGGAGAGAACGATATTGAAGAAAGTTTTTAGACGTCCAAATTCTTCACACTTTTGGCATGAGTTTGAATAAAGCGACGACGAGGTTCAACATCGGATCCCATCAATATGTCAAAAACTCTATCAGCTTCTTCAGCATCTTCAATTTCAACTTTCATCATTTTTCTGTGTTCAGGATCCATTGTTGTGTCCCACAATTGTTGCGGATTCATTTCTCCAAGACCTTTGTAACGCTGGATCGTGACGCCTGCAATTTTTTCAATCTCTCCATCGCCAGCTTCCAAATCTTCATCTGTTATCTCATTTTCTGTTGATATTTCTGACCCGTCTGCCGCCGAGGCAGAAGTATCCATTTTTGCTGCCTTTGCTGCCTTTTTATCAGCTGCTTTTTCAGCACCCTTTTCAACAGCTTTCAGTCTAAATTCTTCCACGATCGCATCTTTTTCTTCATCATTATAAACCCAACGAACATCTTTTCCTTTTTGAATACGATAGAGTGGCGGTTGTGCAATATAGATGTGTCCATTCGTAATCAATTCTTCAAAATATCGATAGAAAAATGTCAAAAGCAAAACGCGAATATGTGAACCATCAACGTCGGCATCGGCCATGATTATTATTTTTCCATACCTAAGACGACTAACATCAAAAGTCTCTCCGATACCTGTTCCAAGCGCAATAATAATCGGCTTCAGGGTGTCAGATTTCACAACCTTGTCCAAACTGGTTTTTTCCACATTAACCAATTTTCCTCGAAGTGGCAAGATGGCCTGAAACATACGGTTTCTCCCCTGCTTGGCAGAGCCACCAGCAGAATCTCCCTCCACAATATATAGCTCTGAAAGTTCAGCATTACGTGTTGTGCAGTCAGCAAGTTTTCCCGGTAAAGTCATTCCCTCCAAAGCACCTTTTCGCAAAACTGCATCCTTGGCTGCTCTGGCAGCAATTCTAGCTCTAACAGTCAACAAACATTTTTCAATCATGGCCTTGGCATTGGTTGGATGTTTTTCCAAAAATTCCACCAAACCTTCCGCGGTAATACTCGAAACAATTCCTCGAACTTCCGCATTTCCAAGTTTTGATTTTGTCTGACCTTCGAATTGAGGATTGCGAAGTTTCACACTAACAACCGCGGTCAATCCTTCTTTCAAATCCTCATTTGTCATTCCCCCATCTTTTTCTTTGATCAAATTATTCTTTTTTGCATAATCATTCAGCACACGCGTAAGTGCCATTTTAAACCCAGTTACATGCATTCCACCTTCTGGAGTAAAAATATTGTTTGCAAAAGAATACAAATGCTCCTTGTATCCATCAGTGTATTGAAGCGAAACTTCAACCGACACATCATCAACATTTTTTTCAACATACACTGGCATTTCATTTTTAATCTGCTTTCCACGATTCAAAAATTTCACAAAAGAAACTATTCCTCCATCAAAATAAAATCCATGTCTGCGAATCTTGTAGGATTCTTCAGGTGTTTTTGCTTCTCGACGATCTTCAACAATAATCTTCACACCCTTCGTCAAATATGCTTGTTGGCGAACATAATCCAAAATTTTTGTCCAGGAATATTTAATCTCTGGAAATATTTCACTATCAGCCTTGAAAGTTATGGTTGTTCCTGTGATGTCAGATTTTCCAACAGGCTTAACTGGTCCAAGTGGAATACCGCGCTTATATTCTTGTTTCCAAATCTTTCCTTCTCTTTGAACCTCCACAATTGTTGTTTCCGAAAGTGCATTAACCACAGAAACACCCACGCCATGCAAACCTCCAGAAATTTTATAGCCTTCTCCACCAAATTTTCCACCAGCATGCAAAACTGTCAACACTGTTTCCAATGTTGATTTTTTTGTCTGTGGATGAATTTCTACTGGAATTCCACGTCCATAATCCCTAACTGAAATGACATTGTCAGGCAAAAGCTGCACCAAAATATCATTTCCGTGCCCAGCCATTGCTTCATCAATAGAGTTGTTCACCACTTCCCAAATCAAATGATGCAGACCTTCCGTAGAAGTTCCACCGATATACATTCCGGGACGTTTTCGAACTGGATCAAGTCCTTCCAACACTTGAATTTCTTTCGCACCATATTCTGATTTTGCAACTTTTTCTTTAGCCATATTATTCTTTTCTATAAATCTAATTAATCACTTAGCGTTTTTATAAATTTTTAATTTCCAATTTTTAATTTTTAAATAAATCTTAATGTCTTAATTTTTTAAACATTAAAAATTCAAACATTATTTATAAAATTAAAAATTACAAAATTATTTTATTATCTTCTCGTCAAAAAATACAATTCAACAAGAAATATTCCAGCCACTGCTAATGCTCCGTCCCACCAAGTCAACAAGCGATTTTGCTGCAAAAAAAGCAACGCCACCACGAGCACCGACATCAAAACACCTTGACGGAAACTCATTCCAATATATGCAAGTGCTGTTTTTTCATCCCCGCCAATTGATCTTCTGAGCCAAGTAAAAAAAAGAACAAACACTCCAGCCAACAATAAAAATGTTGCTACAAAAAAAATAGCCTGCCCAATGGCCCCGGTTTTTTCAGGATCAACTTGTTTTATAACAAGAATCCATGCTGCCAACATGGCAATAACTCCAGTTCTAATTATCCAAAGATAAGATCTGAGTGTCATATTTTTTGTTTGTTTTTTCAATTTTCCTACTAACAAAGTATACATCATTCAAAACCTTTCCGCAAGGCTTTGTCAGTTATCTTTTGCTTCAAACAAGGCTTTGAAAATACAAATACAGCACCCGAATGGATGCTGTATTTGTTTTAATGCGGGGCCGATGGGACTCGAACCCACGACCTATTGCGTGACAGGCAATCGCTCTAACCAGCTGAGCTACGACCCCATTATTTAGAAAAAATTTCTAATTTCTAATTTCTAATTTCTAAACAAATTCCAATGACTCAATTTCTAAATTGAAAAATTGAAAATTAAATGAAAATTGTGAATTGAAAATTGAAAATTAATCTTTGTAGCAGGGGTGGGACTCGGACCCACGACCCCAGCCTTATGAAGGCTGTGCTCTAACCAGCTGAGCTACCCTGCCAATCAAACAAACAACTTACAACTAACCACAAACAACTGTGAGTTTTTGT
>Ga0076206_119_pt1 | contig 19669 bp, 22 predicted proteins | sample RifGroE2_FD_67812 | JGI IMG/M metagenome (GOLD analysis project Ga0076206, IMG submission 67812) | Parcubacteria (Moranbacteria) bacterium GW2011_GWE2_36_40
ATCAAAGGGACAAATCAATTTACGCTTTCTATAATCCCGTCATGAAAAACATTCCTGGTCTCGATCATCTTCGGAAAAAAAGAGGCATGAAATGGGAGAAACAAGAAGTACTGAAACTCCGCTTTTTGGTGGAGAACTATGCAACTGAAGTTTCCCCCTCAAATTAACAGTCACTAGGAGCAGACTTCGCAAGAAGCCTGCTCCACAACCATCTTTGAAGCGGAGGATATCATGAAAAACCTTTTCTCAATAGCTGTTGTATTTTTTCTGCTTGTTCCCATGGCTCATGCATATGATGTCGTGGCACAACAGCAGGCACCAGCACACGTAGTTGAAAAATCTGAACAGTCTGCACTCACGGCCAGTGGCGTAACAGCCGCTGTTGAAAAAGCTGTAAGAATTGGCATGACTGGAGTTTCTGCCAAGATTGAAAATATCTTTAAGAAAAAAGATAGTGAAACCAGCAAGTCAATTAATGCCTTTGGGCTGAAAAATGACTCCAAGTTTAGCAATCTTTCCAGTGCGGTTCAGAAAGTTGGCGCAGACGTAAAAAATCTCGACAACAAACTAACCGGCAAAGGTGGTGAGTTTGAAAAAAACACTGCCAATGTCAATGAGGTCAAAGCCGCTGTTAAGGCCGTTGATTCCTCAATCCTGTGGATGACGATTGCAATTGTTGTTGTGATAGTTGTGATGGGTCTAGGAATAGTTTTACTCCTTAAAAAAGGCCTTAATCGGGTCGAAGGCAAAGTGGACAATATTGATGTGAAAATCGACGACATCCCAGCTGACACCGCAGAAAGAGTGCTTGCGTTCGATCGCAGTTCTTTGAATGTTGTTGTGGGTGGACACGATGTTGTTTTCCTCCAGGATGACGATACGCTGAACAAAAGAGTGTATCAGATTCTCCTGGTTGATGAAAATGATATTACCCCAGCGACAACACCTGTGACCTATGAATTGCAGGTTATGGCTCGTCGTGACAAAGCTGAGGATTCACTTCGGCGCACGATGCGGGAATACCTGAACGGCAAGTTGGCGGCCAAGACTGACGCAGCATCACTGCTGACCATCAAACTTATCGCCCACTATGAGAGCATAGGTAAACTCTCGATAATGCCAACGTCGTAACAAATCGGGGTCTGGATAGATATTAATCCAGACCCCACCCAGTTTTAATATTATGACGCGATATGCGCATAATAACCAAAGTGCTTCGATAGATCACTTTGAGTGTTGGACTTTGTGATATGCAAATTAAAAAACAAACCTTAACTCTGATGGCAGAGAAAAGGTGAAGAAATAAAGCAATGTCGGCCACTATTCCAATCTTGGAGTATGTGGTCTTTTTGTTTGTCAAAATTTTCGTGTCATCCTGAACTTGTTTCAGGATCTCACTGGGCTTAGAGGCTTTTCTAGATTCTGAAATATTAGTATATTTTCTGCACTCGCTCGGAAATAAAAATTCATTTTTATTTCGCTCGCTCCGTTTGAAAATAAATTCAGAATGACACAATGTGGTTTATTGGTGCAGTTTTTAATGAATTTCATATCTTGACAAAATATGCGATGTTTGCTAAATTAACAAGTCCTCTAAATTGAAAGATAAAGCTTCTATGAAGGAAAAATCCACAAAATCTAAACGCAACATTTCTGAGCTGGGATTGCGCAGCAAGAGGTATGTTTTGTTTGTTGGAAGTCTGACAAAACAAGAAGGTGTGCACTATTTGATTGAAGCCTTCAAGCAATTGGAAGACACAGCCAAAACTCCAAACAATTTCAAATTGGCAATTGTTGCAAACGGAAAAGACAAGGACGATAAAGATTATGTGAAATATTTGTGCACCATAAGCGAGAAGAGGGATAATATAATTTTTTTCTGCGTACGAAAAAAGAGCACCATCAAGCAGTTGTTTTCATCAGCGTATTTGTATGTTCAACCATCAGAATCGGATCTTGGTTCCAGCGCTTTGACTGAAGCCATGTTGCATGGTATTGCGCCGCTGGTCAGTGAAACAAAAGGAAATTTGAAAATTGTCGGTAAAGACGGATTCACTTTTTTGCCAAAGTCTGTTTTGAGTCTTCGTGACCGTTTGGCATATTTGCTTAGCAGAAATGAGGAAGTGAAATTGATGGGGCAGCGAGCAGAAAAACTTGCAGCAAAGCGTTCCAGCAAAGAACTGACAACAAGCAAGCAGAAAAAAGATAATAAGAAAATAACTTCAGAAAAAAATATATGGAATTGGAAAAATTTGCTCAAAAAATCTTTATAAATAAAATTCGATTTTCAAGAGAATTTCTTGTCGTGGGGTTGATTTTTTCAATCATATTCTTCTGGTTTTTTGTTGATTCTTTCAAAACTTATCAAAGCGAAATAATGATTATGGTTAATGCCAAATCAGAGATTGCAAGTAAAAATGAAAGACAAATTGTTTCAAATATTTTGGAATTTCCAAAAACACTCTTTTTTTATGACAGATTATTGAAGCTAAATCCTGATGTTCGCGATGTTGCTGTGGGACTTTCTAGCAAGCAGAGAAAGGAGAAGTGGAATGAGATGATTTCCGTCAGTTTGGCAAATCCAAATTCTTCTGTGATCAAAATTTCAATTTCAACATCTCGACAATCAGACGCCGAGCAGTTGGCAAAAAAAACTGTGCGCACCCTTTTTGACACCTCAGCCTTGTATTATGACATAAGAAATGATGTTGATTTTCGTATTGTGGATGGCTCAATTTCAGAGAAAAAATCCGTGAATTTTGCGTGGCTTTTTGTTTGTAGCATTGTTTTTGGATTTGGAATTTCAAGACTGCTTCAATTTTTGATTTTTGACAACAAGAATTTTTCCTTCAAGAAGCCCGACTTGTTTGTTAGCAATTCCTTTTTTGACCCCAAAAAGATTTCAGGAATGTTTGTCAAAAAAGAACTGAAATCCCTTGATGATTTGTATGAGAATGAACAAGCTGACGAATCATTTCATTTTCAGCAAAAAACAAAAGAAGATCAAGATGCTGAGAAATTTCAAGAAATGAAAAAATTGACCAAGCAAATGGAGCCTGAAAAATATCCAAACTTTCCTGAAATGCCAGTGCGAACTGAAAAGAAATTCAGTGTTCCAGAAAATCTTCCAATCGCAGATGAAACTTTTTTTTCTGACAACATAACACAAGAGATAATTGTTGAAGAAGAAAATATTTTGCTTGAAAATGAAGAGCGAGCAGAGCCAACGCCAGAAGAGTTGAAAAAGCGATTGAATGAACTGCTGAAAGGAAAGATATAAAAACATACAACACGCAGCATACAACATGGAACATAAAAAGGATGCGTTTTGCTCCATGCTCCATGATTTATGCTCTATGACATGAAAAAACATTCCCTAAAATTTTGGATTTTCTTTTGGTTTGCATCAGTTGTTTTTCTGACTGGATGGTATTTGTTCTGGAACACTCGTTCGCAAGGTGTGTCTTCAACTGTCAAAGAAGTTGTTGATTTTTTGCCGATTGCTAAAGAACAAAAAAGAGAATACCAAGCCCTTGGAGCAGTGGGGGATTTTTTGTTTAAAAGTGATGATAAAGAAAAAGTTTTTTTGGTGTTGTTTCAAAACAACATGGAAATTAGACCAGGTGGAGGCTTTCTTGGATCTTTTGGGATCATAAAAATAAAAAATGGAGAAATATTATCAATGGAAACGCATGACCTCTCAAACTTTGATGTTCGCGTCCCAAACACACTTATTTCTCCATATCCAATTCATGAAATCTTGAAGACCAGATTTTGGAAAATGAGAGACAGCAATTTTTCTCCTGATTTTTCAATAAACGCAAAAAAGGCTGAGGAATTTTATCACTTAGGAAAAGGGCAAGAGCAATTTGATGGAGTTATTGGCATCACTGCAAATGTTTTAACATCGATTCTGAAAATATCTGGCCCAATTTCTATTGAAGGATATCCTGGGGTTTACGACAGTGAAAATGCTATTTTGTCTTTGGAATATCAAGTGGAACAAGCTTTTGAGGATCAGGGGATTGAACGAGGAGAAAGAAAAAATGTAATGAGTGAACTGGCCAAAGAAATTGAAAAAAGAATATTGGATTTTTCTGTTTCGCAAAAAGTTGAACTTGTGAAAATATTGCTTTTGGATCTTGATAAAAAAGATATTCAATTTTATTTTAAGGATGAAGAATTGCAAAAGATCGCCAAGCAGGCAAATTGGACGGGAATCGTTGATCATTCTTGGAACAAAGATTATTTGATGACCTCCGATGCCAATTTGGGGTCATTTAAAAGCGACTATTATGTGAAGCGCTGGATTGAGTATACTGTTGATCTTTCAAGAGAAATTCCTCAGGCATATCTGAAAATAACTTATCAGCATACTGCCAAGCAAAAAGATTGGATGACGCGCGACTATACTGATTATTTGAGAGTGTATGTCCCAGAAAATTCTTGGCTGACTGACCAGAAAAATTTTGATAATACAAAATTTGGAAATGAGTCCGGTAAAAAATACTTTGGAGCAATCGTGCGAGTGCCAATTGGAACTTCAAAAACTGTAGAAATAAATTACACATTGCCAACTGAGCTAAAGAAAGATTATAATTTAAAAATTCAAAAACAAGCAGGATTGAATGATATTCCGGTTGTTTTTCATCTCATAAAGGAGGATGGAACATTGGATGGATTTTCCAAGACAATGAATGCCGACATAGTTCTTAGCGACTTAAAATAGTCGCAAACAATCAAACAGGAAAAGGAGAGGTGGAAAATGAGAATAATAATTGGTGGTATGTCTCACTTTACAACAGTTGGTGATCCTGAATTGGCAACATCAATTCCAGTGGTTGCTCATTATCATGGCGAGCCACAAAAAAAGATTGAGGAGGTATGGAAAATTCTTGAAGAAATTGGAGTAAAAGAACTTTCAGAAGTAGGCTTTGAGTCAACTATTAATGTTGACGCCGCTAACAATACTGCGCCTTATGCGTTAATTATGCCTGACATGACACGCGGAATGGAAACTAGTTCGAAAATGACAATTGTCATGGTTAAACTCAAAGAAATTGGACTAAATGTAAGGTTGATAGAAAATTTCCTTACAAAAAAATGATTTAATTTTACACAAAAGGGGTTGCCGAATGGCCGCCTCTTTTTATTTTGTTTAAAATATATTATGATTAAGAGGTTAGAGATACCCCAGTTAAATGGAAGATTTGAATATTCGATATAATTAATTGGGCAAAAAATAATACTTAATTCAAAAATAAGGTTTATTAATCTATTTTAGATTTCAAATCTTATTTAACAGGGTTCACCCTGTTAAATAACCTTTTAAAAAATAGTAATTTTTTAAAAGGTTAAGATTTGAACCAATGTGTCTATTGATATTTACAAGATAACAATTAATTTAGTAATGATTTTTGTACTTAATTTGAAAAGTTCAAATCTTATTTAACGGGGTAAATGCAAATTGAAAAAACAAAATTTGAAGGGGCATATTTGATCAAGCCAGAAGTTTTTGATGATGAAAGAGGGTTTTTTATGGAATCTTATTCAAAAAAGAGATTGAAGGAGCTTGGTATTGAAGCTGATTTTGTGTTGGATTGTCATTCTAAATCAGTTACCAAAGGTGTTTTGCGCGGTCTTCATTTTCAACTCCCACCTTACACTCAGGCTAAATTGGTGCGTGTAACCAAGGGCGCTGTTTATGATGTAATCGTGGATTTGCGTAAAGACTCAAAAACTTTTGGAAAATGGGAAGGTTTTGAGTTAACTGACAACAATCATCGCATGCTTTTTGTGCCACGTGGATTCGCGCACGGTTTTTGCACGCTGGAAGATTATACTGAATTTCAATACAAATGTGATAATTTTTATGCTCCAGAAAGTGAGGGCGCAATTATTTGGGATGATTCAGATTTGAAAATTTATTGGCCAATAAAAAACCCGATTTTATCAGACAAAGATGCGAAAGCACAAAAGTTTTCAGAATTTAATTCACCATTCTAAAGCTAAAAAATTTTGAATTTCCAATTTTGAATTTCGAATGAATTTCTAATGTTTTAATTTTTTAAACATTAAGTCATTCAAATTTGGTTCAAAATTCGAAATTCGAAATTCGAAATTATATATGCGATTACTTATCACTGGTGGTGCCGGTTTTATAGGTTCTAATTTTGTTCATTACATTCTCAAAAAATATCCTGATTATGAAGTCATAAATTTGGATGCATTGACCTATGCAGGAAATCTGGAAAATTTGAAGAATTTGGAAAATAACCCTCGACATCGCTTTATAAAGGGGGATATTTGTGATGCTGATTTGGTGGACAAATTGGCTAAAGAGGTTGATATCATCGTGCATTTTGCCGCAGAATCGCACGTAGACCGCTCTATTTTGGACTCAGCGGCGTTTGTACGCACAAATGTGATAGGAACGCATACCTTGCTCGAAGCGGCCAAGAAGGCAGGTAATTTGCGCTTCCACCACGTGTCTACAGATGAGGTTTTTGGGTCTTTAGGGTCTCAAGACGCACCTTTCTCAGAGGTAACGCCTTATGATCCCAGATCGCCATATAGCGCCTCCAAGGCTGGCTCAGATCACTTAGTGAGAGCATATTTTCACACTCATAACCTACCTGTGACCATTTCAAATTGCAGCAATAATTATGGCCCGTATCATTTTCCAGAAAAATTAATTCCCTTGGTAATAACAAATTTAATGGAGGGCAAAAAAATTCCAATTTATGGCGATGGTTTGCAAGTTCGCGATTGGCTTCATGTTGAAGATCATTGTCGCGCAATTGATGCAATCATTCACAAAGGAAAAATTGGAGAAACTTATTGCGTTGGTGGAAATAGCGAAAAAACCAACATGGACATTGTTAAAACAATCCTTGAAATTCTATGTCGTGATGAAAGTTGGATTGAACATGTTGAAGATAGAAAAGGTCATGATAAGCGTTATGCAATAAACTTTGATAAAATAAAAAACGAACTTGGTTGGCAGTCACAAGTTGCTTTTGAAGATGGGATCAAAAAAACAGTTCAGTGGTTTATTGAAAATGAGTCTTGGTGGAAAAATATCAAAAGCGGAGAATATGAAAAATATTATCAAGAACAATACAAAAAATAAAAAATAGCAAACACTATCACACTATCGAGCATGATAGTGCTTGCCAAGTTAAAGATTAATAATATAAAAATATGTCCAAAAAAATTGTTTTAGCAGTTTTTGTTTTGACACTTTTTTTATTTCCAAAAATTTCTCTGGCTCGAGAAAATGTGACGGATTGGTATATTAAAGATTTTGACTCGCAGATAGTTGTCAATAAAGATTCCTCTTTAGACATTACAGAAAAAATAACGGCGGATTGTGGTTTTTTACCTGGCAAACATGGAATTTTTCGTATTTTGCCAACGCGTTTGGATATTGCAGGAAAAAAAGTTTCCACACCAGTTGAATTGCTCAGCATAAGCAATGAAAAAGGACAGCCATACAAATATAAAACAAGTAAAAATGCAGGAGATGGTACAGTGACTTGGCAAATAGGCGATGCAGCTTTGACGGTGCAGGGTGTAAATGTGTATGTTATTCATTATAAAGTGCAAAATGCAATTCGTTTTGACAATCAAAAATTCGATGAATTTTATTGGAATTTGAATGGTAATTTCTGGGATTTACAAGCTGATAAATTTCACGCAACCATTAAGTTTCCTCAGGAGATTAATGCTCAAAATTCTGCGATAGATTATTATACTGGTTCAATAGGTTCAAAAAGCAAGGATTTGGCAACATATCGCTGGAGTGCATCAAATGTTTTGGAATTTGATTCCACTAAGACAATTCTGGAAAGACAGGGAGTAACAGCTTCGGTTACTTTTCCAAAAAATATTTTTGTGCCTTATAGTCCAAATTTTCGCGAATTATATTTTGAATTATTATATTTTTTGATACCATTAGGTGTGTTGTTTCTTTGCTATTTGCTATGGCGAAAGTATGGCGATGATCCAAATTTTGATAAGACTGTTATTGCAGAATATGATGTTCCAGGAAATCTGACTCCAATTGAAGCTGGGATGTTGATGAAAAGTGGGGGGTTTGAAAATGAGTTTATTACGTCCGAGATAATTTGGTTTGCAACAAAGGGTTTGATTACAATCAAGGAAAACGAAAAAAAGATATTATTTTTTTCCAACAAGGATTACGAGTTGACTCAAAAACATGATCCAGCAGTGGAAGGGGCATTAAATGCTGCTCAGCAAAAGATTTTGTTAGCCATTTTTCAAAGCAGTGCCACGGTTGCTCTAAGTTCACTCAAAAATAAATTCTATACAAACCTGCCTGAAATTAAAAAAGCATGTAAAACAAGTTTGAAAAATAAGGGCTTGATTCAAACAACGGGTCTCAGTATTAGTACTATCATGAAAGGTCTAACACCGTTTCTCTTGTGGGGCGCTTTTGTAATGGCGGGTAGCACCTCAATATTTCTTGGAATAAGCATTGCGCTTTCAGCAGCAAGCATTTTTGCCTTTAGTTTTATTATGCCTAAAAGAACATTGGCTGGTGCCGAACTTAATTGGAAAATCAAGGGCTTTAAATTATTTATGGAAACCGTGGATAAAGATCGAGCGGCTTTTTATGAAAAAGAGAATATTTTTGAAAAATGTTTGCCTTATGCAATTTTATTTGGAATGACAAAGCTGTGGATTCAAAAAATGCAAGAGATTTATGGTGCAGATTATTATGCGACGCACGCTCCAATATGGTATGCGGGAAGTTTATCCTCATTTGACACTGATAGTTTTGCAAGTGCTATGAATAATTTATCTTCCGACATTGCATCCAACACCTCTGCTCCATCAGGAGCTGGTGGCGCTGGAGGTTCTGGTGGTGGAGGTGGCGGTGGAGGTGGAGGAGGTTGGTAATACAATATTTGCCAAGTTAAAAATTTAAATCCGTTACAATATTTCAGTATATTGTAATATGCTTATTATAATAAAATCGCATAATGGAAAATAAACACGAAATATTATTGGGACTCACGACTACACCAAGTTCTGATTGGCGTGGGAAGGTTGAGGAAATGAAAAAATTTGGAATCAAAAAGATTGCACTTTTTCCGACGTTTTTAAAAATAGAAGAGCGCAAAGAACTGTACAAACTATTGGAAGATATTGAAGATTTGGAAATTCCACACGTGCATCTTAGAAATGACATGGACTCAAATGAAATAGAATATTTTAAAAATAGATTTAAATCACAAGTATTTAATATTCATCCTGCAAATAATAAGTATTCATTTTCTGATGATTTTCTGAAATATTCTTCACAAACATATGTTGAAAATTTAATTATGATTCCAACTGATGAAGAATTAAGAAAATATGCAGGACTTTGTATCGATTTTTCGCATTGGGAAAATAACGTGCGACTTAATAATAATGACTGGAACAATTCGTCGGCGAAATATAATGATGTAATGATAGATAGATTGAAAGGGTATCTAGTTGGGTGTTGCCATGTTTCTGCCGTGTTGAACGAAGTGCGTACAGGCACGGATTTTCCAGAAGGACGGCAATATGACAGTCACACATTCAACGAGCTTGATGAACTTGATTACATTGGACAATATCGTCAATATTTGCCATACTATATCAGCTTGGAATTAGAAAATTCTTTCGAAGAGCAATTAAAAGCCAAGCAATATTTGGAAGGAATAATCAATAATTAATGATGTCATGCTGAATTTATTTCAGCATCCCGCAGTTCTAGATCCTGAAACAAGTTCAGGATGACACTAATAAATATATGAAAAAGGTTTTAATAATAGGTGCCAAGGGAATGTTAGGACAAGAGCTTGTAAATATTTTCAAAAGTGACACAGATTATAAGGTTACTGCATGGGATTTTGCCCAAATTGACATCACTGATGAAAATCAAGTAAAAGAAAAAATTTCCAAACTCTCGCCAAATATAATTTTAAACGCTGCAGCATACAATGCGGTGGATGCTTGTGAAAAAGACAAGGCTGAATTTGCGAAGGCAAAAATGCTGAATGGGAAAGCTCCTGGGTATCTTGCAAAAGTTGCCAAAAAATTGGATGCAACATTTGTTCAATATTCCACGGACTATGTTTTTTCAGGAATGCCTGATATTCCAGAGCCAACTGGCTGCAGTGGTTCATGTGGTTCATGCTCACTTCATGAAAATTTTTCCCCACAAATTGGTTTTGATGAAAACGCAATTCCTGATCCAATTCAAAATTATGGAAAATCAAAGTTGATGGGCGAGGATGCTGTTCAAAAAAATGGCGAGAAATATTATATTATTCGTCTTTCAAAACTTTTTGGAAAACCTGCCAAATCAAATCCGCCAGCTGGCGGAGCCAAAAAAAGTTTTTTTGATGTGATGTTAGAAGTTGGTAAAAAAGCTGAAAGGATGTCAACCCCAGTTAAATCCGCCAAAGGCGGTGTGGAACAATTTAACGGGGTAAAAGTTGTGAATGAGGAAACAAGTCTTTTTACATACGCACCAGACTTGGCGAAAAAAACCAAGGAGATTATTGAAGCTGAAAAACCTTTTGGAATTTATCACGTTGCCAATAGTGAAGCTTGCACTTGGTACGAAGCGGTTGTAGAATTGTATAAGATGGCTAAGATTAAAACTAAGGTTGTTCCTGTGAGCGCAGATGAATTTCCCAGACCTGCTGCTCGTCCATATGTTTCAACTTTGATAAACACAAAATTGAATCCACTACGAAGTTACAAATTAGCACTGCGAGAATACCTGAAGAAATAAATAGTTGTGATTTAATCCCTAATCCTTTTTGTCATTCCCGTGAAAACGGGAATCCAGGTTACGTGTGTATTTACTAAACCGCTGATATTGAGTGGGGCTGGATCCCCAGCCCGCCTCGCGTCGACGAGCAATCGTCTTTGCGAGTCGAGGCGGGTCAAGCTGAGGATGACAAGGAATGAATATCCTTTTGATTTATTTAAAACAATTTTTATATGGAAATGGATAATCTAAAAAAACAAGACAAGCAAATTTTTGATGCAATTACTGGCGAGATGAAACGTCAGCAGGAGGGAATGGAACTGATTGCATCTGAAAATTATGTTTCCAAGGCGGTGCTTGAAGCGCTGGGCTCTGTTTTTACAAACAAATATTCAGAGGGTTATCCCGGCAAGCGATATTATGGTGGTCAACAATATACAGATGTTGTTGAATCCTTGGCAATTGAGCGTGCAAAAAAACTTTTTGGTGCTGAACATGTCAATGTGCAACCGCATTCAGGAGCTCCTGCCAACATGATTGCATATAACGCAATTCTAAAGCCTGGAGACACCGTGCTCGGAATGGATCTTTCTCATGGAGGACATTTAACACATGGACATCCTCTAACATTGTCTGCGCAGATATATAATTTTGTTGGATATAAAACAGGAAAAGACGGACTAATTGATTACAAAGAGTTGGAAAAGATGGCTATTAAACACAAACCAAAATTAATTTTGGCTGGTTTTTCAGCATATACACGAAAGATTGATTACAAAAAATTTGCTGCGATTGCAAAAAAGGTGGGTGCAATTTCGATGTTTGATATTGCACACATTGCTGGGCTTGTTGCGGGAAAAGCAATTGAAAATCCTGTACCATATTTTGATATTGTAACAACGACAACACACAAAACTTTGCGTGGACCACGTGGAGGAATGATTATGTGCAAAGAGCAATTTGCCAAAGCAATTGATAAGTCCGCATTTCCAGGATTTCAGGGTGGACCACACATGAACAACATCGCAGCCAAGGCCGTGGCTTTTGGAGAAGCTCTTAAGCCAGGATTTAAGACCTATACGAAGCAAATAATTAAAAATGCCAAAGTTTTAGAAAAAGAATTGACAAAACGCGGATACAAAATTATGTTTGGCGGTACAGATTATCACATGGTGCTTATTGATGTGATGACAAGTAAAGAAGTGACCGGCAAAGAAGCGGAACACGCACTTGATGAAGCCGGAATTACAGTCAACAAAAATATGATTCCAGATGATCCGAGAAGCCCGATGGATCCAAGTGGAATTCGAGTTGGCGTGCAAGCAGTCACTTCTCGTGGAATGAAAGAAAAAGAAATTAAAATAATTGTGCAGTGGATTGATGCGATTATTACTGCACATTCTGACAAAAAAACTTTGTCAGAAATTAAAAAAGATGTAACAAAATTCTGCAAACGTTATCCTATTTATCCTAATGTGTAAACAACTATCAACTACCAACACCTCTTGAATATTTGTTGAAAGTTGTTGGTTGTAAGTTACGAGTTAATTTTATGGGGGAAATTACAAAACCAAAAAAACGCAAAATGAAAGGTATCGTGTTGGCCGGTGGAACTGCCACCAGGCTTTTTCCAATGACCGCAACAACAAGCAAGCAACTTTTACCAGTCTATGACAGGCAAATGATTTTTTATCCATTAAACACTCTCATAAAAGCAGGCATAAAAAATATTTTGATTATTGTTGCACCTGAACATTCCGGACAATTTCTGAATTTACTTGGATCATTACTAAAAAAGCATGATGTGCACATCACATTTGAAGTCCAATCTTCGCCACGAGGACTTGCTGAAGCTCTGACTCTTGGAGAAAACCATATTGGAGATGATAATGTGGCTCTCATTTTGGGAGACAATATTTTCGAAGATGATTTTGCAAAACAAATAAAAGAGTTTCGTGGTGGTGGTCATATTTTTGCCACCAAAGTTCCGGATCCTGAAAGATTTGGTGTTGTGAAATTTAACAAAAACAATAAAGCAGTTGAAATAGTTGAAAAACCAAAGGAATGGATAAGTGACTGGGCTGTTACAGGCTTGTATTTGTATGACAATAGATGTGTGGAAATTGCAAAAAAAATGAAACCTTCTGATCGTGGAGAAATTGAGATTACTGATGTAAACAGAGAATATCTCAAGAAAAAGGAACTGGAGGTAACATTGTTTGGTGGGGAATGGCTGGACGCTGGAACTCCTGATTCTCTTTTGGAGGCAAGTATTATTGTTAAAGAAAAAGGAATAAGCAGAAATTTTCATCCAATTTTGGATCAAGCAATCAATGAGCTCAATGAAGAGTTGAGAATAAGAAGTAAAAAAAGATTACAATAATTAATTTATCACACTAAACCATGAAAATTAGAAAAGCAATATTACCAGTAGCTGGATTTGGAACTAGATTTTTACCTGCAACCAAGGCACAACCAAAAGAAATGCTGCCGATTGTAGACAAACCTGTTATCCAATATCTTGTTGAAGAAGCAGTTGCTTCCGGGATTGAGGAAATTATTTTTGTAACCGGCCGTGGTAAAAGAGCAATTGAAGATCATTTTGATGTTTCATATGAGCTTGAAGATACATTAGTTGAAAAAAATAAGCATGATTTGCTTGAAACTGTTCAGAAAATTTCAGGACTAGCAAAATTTTCATATGTACGTCAACCAAAACCACTTGGAGATGGCCATGCACTTTTGCAAGCAGCACATCTTTTAAATGGAGAACCGGCATTGGTAATCTTCGGAGATTGTCTTTATGATAGTGAGGTCCCAGCATCCAAACAGCTCATGGAAACATTTGAAAAATATGGTGATCCAATTATTGGGCTTAGCGAAGTTCCGCAAGATCAAGTTTCATTATTTGGTGTTATTGATGGTGTAAAAATTGACGAAAAAACATATCAAGTAAATGGATTGATCGAAAAGCCAAAAAAAGAAGATGCGCCTTCAAATCTTGTTGCTGTTGGAAAATACATTGTAACGCCAGAGGTTTTTGAAATTTTGGCCACAATGGATCATAGGAAATCAGGAGAAATAAGATTAATTGATGCTTTTGAAAAAATGCTAGAAAAAAATAGGGCTATCTATGGCAGGATTCTGGAAGGAGAATGGCTGGACACTGGAGATAAATTTAATTTCATGAAAGCGTCAATTCATATGGGCCTCAAACATCCAGAAATTGGAGATAAACTGCGCGAATATTTAAAAGGTTGCAAAAATGTCTAAAATTATCCCCGCTCTTTGGAGCGGGGTTTTTGTTAAAAAAGAAAATTGACATATATTCGAGAGCATGACACAATAATTAACCAGTATTTAAAGGAAAAAACAGCAATGTATTGGATATATTTGACCATATTCACATTAATAGTTTTTGTCCCAACTTTTGTTAGAGATGGAATTTTTATCTTTGACATGACTCAAACTCAAGAATTTGTAATTCTTCTGCTTGGCTCAATTGCTATTTCCATCTTTTTGTTTGTTGAAAAAAAGATGAAAAAAAGTCAAACAGAAAAATATGTTTTTCAAGGTCAGGCCAGCAGGATGGCGAAAGATTTGCAGCATTCGTATTCGTATATTGGAGAAATAAATCGAAAATTAGATATCTTGGAAAACATCGCCTTGGGATATCCTGAAAGTTCAAGATTGTCAGAAAGAAATGAGGGTGAGCTTTATGCTTCAATCATGAGTGCTGTAGCCTTATTTGGAAAATCAGATGAATATTCGCTGCGGTTCATAGCTCTGCCTGAGTTTACATTAATCAGGGAAATAAAAAGTAATCCAGAAAATTGTTTGGAATTTTCTTTAAAGGATAGAAAGATTGAGGTGAGCTATTTTGAGTCAAATGAATTCATTGTTGTAACTTCTCCAAAATCAATTGACAACATTTTTTCGTATATTGTTATTAAGAAAAAAAATCCAAGTCAAAAACTTGAAGATATTGAAATTATGAAAACTCTTGCCGCACAAGCCCTCTTCATTTTCATGTTCATGCGTCACAAGAAACAAATAAAATGCGTTATTTAAAGGGGTTGATTCTTCTTTGAATAATTGTTACAATAAATTTCGTAGATTCGTATGTAATTCGTAGTTTCGTATCGGTTAAATATATGCAAGTAATTTTTCTACAAGATGTTAAAAATGTTGGAAAAAAGGGACAAATTAAAAATGTTCCGGATGGTTATGCGCGAAATTTTCTCTTGGCTCGCAAATTAGCAACCGTGGCAAATGCTGCAAGTTTGGCTAATGTTAAACAAGAAGAAGACAAGAAAAAACTTCAAACGGCCTTAGGAAAACAAACTGTTCAAAAATTAGCTACAGCTATTGAAGGCAAGAAGTTTGTCATTAAAGCACGAGCTAAGGACGGAAAACTTTTCGGCTCTATTACTGCTAAGGATATAAACAAGGAAATTAAAAAGGCCGGATTTGATATTTCAGAAAAGGCTATTCAAATTGATCACATTAAAGATTTGGGTGAAAAAAAGGTAATAATTAGCTTTGATTTTGGGATAAGCACAACCATAATTTTAGTGGTTGAACAGGCATAGAAAATAGTATATACTGAGAAATAAGTAAGAGGTTACTTTTATCATAAAAAACAGGCCCGCCCGCAACGCTTCGCGTAGCGATGCAGGCGGGGGTCGCATTTAAGCGACTTTTTGCATATAAAAAAACCGATTCGAAACAACGAAAAACATTTGAATCTACGAACAAATACAGAAAATATTTTCGTAGATTCGTTCTAGTTTCGTAGTTTCGTATCGGTATAAACAAAATGGAAAATCGAAAATACATCTTTGTGATGGGAGGAGTGATGAGTGGTGTGGGAAAGGGGATTTCTGCTGCATCAATCGGTGCAATCTTAAAAGCTCGTGGTTATGCTGTGACTGCAATTAAAATTGATCCGTATGTAAATGTTGATGCGGGAACAATGAATCCAACTGAACACGGAGAAGTTTTTGTGTTGGATGATGGCGATGAAACCGATCAGGATATGGGAAATTATGAGCGCTTTATGGACATCACACTTTCTCGTGATAATTATATGACCACTGGTCGTGTATATGAATCAGTGATTCATCGTGAGCGCAATTTGGAATATGGCGGAAAATGTGTGCAAGTCGTGCCTCATATTCCCTTGGAAGTTATTGATCGCATTGTACACGCATCAAACAAAGCTAAGTCTGAAATTACTCTGATTGAAATCGGAGGTACTGTTGGAGAATATGAAAATATTCTTTTCTTGGAGGCTATCAGACTTTTGAAATTAAAAAATCCAGACAATGTTTTAACTGTTATGGTTAGTTATCTTCCAGTGCCGCAAGCTGCTGGAGAAATGAAAACGAAGCCTACTCAACATGCTGTGCGTACAGTCAATGGTGCTGGAATTCAACCAGATATAATAATTGCTCGAAGTGAATTGGGCATGGATCAGAAAAGGAAAGAAAAAATTTCCATGTTCTGCAGTGTGCCAGAAGAATGCGTAATCAATGCGCCTGATGCCAAGAGCGTATATGAAGTCATCACAAATTTTGAACGCGACAATTTAAGCAAAATTATTCTCAAGAAGCTTCGACTTAAGCCCAAAAAATCTGATCTGAAACAATGGGATGATTTAATTGCGCAAATAAAAAACCTTAAGGGTAAGGTTAAGATTGGAATTGTTGGCAAATATTTTGGCACGGGAGATTTTGTTTTGTCTGATGCGTACATCAGTGTAATTGAAGCAATCAAACATGCTGGATATAAAAATGATGTAAAAACTGAAATAGATTGGATAAACTCCGAAGTTTTCGAGAAAGATCCAGAAAAAATAGAAGATCTTTCTGAGTATGATGGGATTTTGGTTCCAGGCGGATTTGGCGGTCGCGGAATTGAAGGAAAAATAAAAGCTATCAAATATTGTCGAGAAAATTTAATTCCATATTTTGGAATTTGTTATGGTATGCAACTTCAAGTTATTGAATTTGCCAGAAATGTTCTCGGTATGAATGATGCGCACACTACTGAAGTTAATCGCGATACGAAAAATCCTGTTATTGATATTATGCCTGAGCAGAAAAAGAATTTGGAAGATGGAAATTATGGAGCCACAATGCGTCTTGGCGCATATGATGCAGTGCTGGAAAAGGGCACACTTGCATATGATGGATACAAAAAAACAAAAATTTCTGAACGTCACAGGCATCGTTGGGAAGTTGAAAATCTCCAAATGGAAAATTGATGGAAATCGCAGAACTTCCAAAATCAGATCATCCATTTTTCCTTGGAGCCCAATTTCATCCGGAATTCAAATCTTCACCACTCAAATCACATCCACTATTTTTTGAATTCGTAAAAGCCGCAAAAGTGAGAAGCAGCAAGAAATAGCTTTTCAGGCATTAGCTTCTCAGCTTATTAGTAAAATATAAAAACCCCTTGTCATTCCCGTGAAAACGGGAATCCAGGTTTTGAGTCTTTCAATATGTCCGAAGAATATCTTGACATTGTTGATGAAAATGGCAATCTGACAGGAGAAAAAGAACTTCGCAGTGTTTGTCATGAAAAAGGTTTGTGGCACAATGTTGCTGTGGCATATTTTTATCGATTTGAAAATAACAAGCTGGAATTGCTTGTGCATCTAAGATCAAAATTTAAAGAACAGAATCCAAGTAAATGGGCAATGCGTTTTGGTGGTCATGTGGAAGCGGGCTCAACCAAAGAAGAGACTGTTGTTAAGGAAATTCGGGAAGAAACTGGTATAAAAATAACACTTGAAGAATTGATACCTGGTATGAAAGTTTCTTACAATGGAGAAGACAACAAGGAAATTGGCAACAGCTATTATTATAATTTCAAAGGTGATTTAAAAGATTTGACCTTTAATGATGGAGAAGTGCAAGAAGTGAAGTGGATGAATATTGATGCTATAGAAAAATCCATGAGAAATGATTCAAGTATATGGGACTCCCAAAGTATTAATAGATTCCTTATTAGAAAAAATGATATACTTTCTAAAATAAAATAACGATAAAGCAAAAGAAACCTCTCTCGAGGTTTCTTTTGCTATGTTCGTAGATTCGTTTTACTTTTGTAGTTTCGAATCGGCTACTTGTTCTTTTTGGCGATTCTTGCAACCAAATGCTTTCTAACAGTCTTTCGCATGTTTGGTTTTCTTGCAACCTTCCAAGCTCCTTTTTTCTTGCCAGCTTCGTTGGTCTTAAGATTAACGCGAAGTTTTGCTCCAGCTTTCTTGGCACCAGTTTTCTTGGATTTGATTTCAATCGGTGTGTCAGATTTTTCAACTGCAACGTAACGACGAGTTACCAATACTCCAGTAAAGTTACGAACTTTTTTTGAAGTGAATTTCACAATTCCATCAACCAAAGACATCAAGGTGTCATCGTTGCAACGCATCACGTTCTTTCCTGCGTGATATTTTGTTCCACGTTGTCGGATGATGATGTTTCCAGTTTTTACTTTTTGATTTCCAAAGATCTTAACACCAAGTCTTTTCGAGATCGAATCTCGTCCGAGTTGGGTAGACCCACCGGCCTTAAAAAAGAATAGGCTAGTGACCATTGGGTATAATGTTAATTTTAAAAAATATCCGCAGGCAGATTTTCTCATTATACAATATCCATAAATATTGTATAATAATAAAAGCAGGTGCGGGGTTCGTTGTGGTGATCGGATTCAAATTGATTTCACTTGGCAATGAAATGCGCCCAGCGCGGGAGCCCAAAAAGAATCTAATGCCACTCAGTGTTACAAGGGATATTCTAACAGAATTAGATAATATGTCAATGCCTTGTCATTCCCGCGTAGGCCTGTCTCGACGCCAAGGCGGACGGGAATCCAGGTTCGACACTAAATATTACTATATTACTTAAAATAGAAAATTATCGAGATTAAGCTGGGCTGGATTCCGGGTCTGCTGCCCGGAATGACAAAAAATATAAAGTTTTAACATTATCAAAAATGCCAGGAATACTTCCAAAAATAAAAGACTTTTTCCTAAAAAATGAGACTAAAATTGTGCTTTTCATCGGTTTTTGCCTTATATCAGCCATTTCCTTTGAATTTGGCGTCCTGCAAGGTCAAAAATGGCAGCAAAAGCCTCTTATAATTGAGAAGCCTTCTGACACACGAGAAGGGCAGGAAACAGTAAATCAGGGCAATTTAGAGGCCTCTGACGCGACTAAAACCACCACAACACCTCAAATAACCGTCAAAGTTGCCGCAACCGCAAATACTGCAAACTGTGCCTATGTCGGCAGCAAAAATTCCGACAAATTTTATCTCCCAACCTGTTCCTACGCCAAGCGCGTCAAACCAGAAAACCTCGTCTGCTTCAAAACTGCAGATGAAGCACTTGGACAAGGCCGAACCGAAAGCAAATGCAAATGAGTTTATTAAGTTGAAAGTTTATAAGTTTATAAGGTTATAAAGCTCAAGCTCTTATTGTCATTCCCGTGAAAACGGGAATCCAGGTTACGTTGTTAATTTCCACAAAATATGTCTCAGGAAAAACTTTACCATGTATACATTTTAGCAAGTCATCAAAATGGAACACTCTATATTGGAGTAACTAGTAATCTAATAAAAAGAATTTGGGAACATAAGAATGAAGTAGTTAAAGGATTTACAAAAGAGTATGGTGTTGATAAACTTGTTTATTGTGAAACTACCAATGATATAAATTCGGCGTTACTGCGAGAAAAACAACTAAAGAAATGGAACAGAAAATGGAAATTAGAATTGATTGAAAAAGAAAATCCTGACTGGATAGATTTAGCAAAAGAGTATTATAATAAAGAAAGTGAAACAAATTAGGGCTGGATTCCCGTTTTCACGGGAATGACACAG
>Ga0076206_128_pt1 | contig 17155 bp, 15 predicted proteins | sample RifGroE2_FD_67812 | JGI IMG/M metagenome (GOLD analysis project Ga0076206, IMG submission 67812) | Parcubacteria (Moranbacteria) bacterium GW2011_GWE2_36_40
GTGGACTCTGGAATTACCATTTATCAGTAAAGTGTTAATTCCAGAATCTCCAGGGAGATTCTAACTAATTTAAGTTGTAATTAAGCAACAGGTCTAATAATTAATATAAAAAAATAGAATTTTTTCTTGGCAACAAGATTTGATTTTGTTTAAAATGTTAGATGTCAAAAACACAAAATGATTTGAAAGCAGCTTTTGCTGGAGAATCACAAGCAAATCGAAAATATTTGGCTTTTGCCAAGGCTGCTGAAAAAGAGGGTAAAAATAATTTGGCCAGACTTTTTCGCGCAGTAGCTGAGGGTGAGACAATTCATGCTTTGAAACATTTGGCTAATTTGGGCGAGATTAAAAACTCAGTTGAAAATGTTAAAAGTGCAATTGCCGGCGAAACTTATGAAATTGAAACGATGTATCCTGAATTTATTGCCGATGCTCAAGTTGAGGGAGAGAAAGTTTCTGAAAAGGGTTTTACTTGGGCAAATGAAGTTGAAAAGACTCATCAAAAGGAATTTGTTTCAGCTTTAAACGAAATTGAAGCCGGCAAGGATCTTGTTGAGAAAAAATATTTTGTTTGTCAGGTTTGCGGTCAATTGGAATTGGGTGAAGCTCCAGAAAATTGCTCTATTTGTGGAGCACCAAAAACAAGTTTTACTGAGATAGTGTAGAAATTGCTATTTGCAATTATAGTAAAAGAGCTTCAACTTGTTGGAGCTCTTTACTTTTTTCTAATTATGGGCTAGAATAATGGCTCGGTGTTGATTATGCAGCTAAGCGTTTTTTGAAGAAGCTAGAACCTAAAACCTATCCAAATATATGGCTAACAATGATGTTGCAGTAAGATTTAATAATGTTTCTTTTGAATATGGACATGACAAGCCCATCTTGGAGGAAGCTTCTTTTTCGCTGCGAAGAGGCACAAAAATGACTCTTATGGGTCAAAATGGTGCGGGAAAAAGTACAATATTTAAACTAATCACAGGAGAAATTAAAGCTGACGAAGGCTCAATATTTATTGATGAAAGGTTGAAAATTGCAATTGCCAAACAGGTTATTCCGCGTGATCAATTGGAATTAACAGTGAAGGAATTTTTTGAAAAATGTTTTGATGAGCCGACCTTCGATGGATCTACGGCGAGCCAGAGAAAAATATATAACATTGATCCAAAAATTGATGATGTTTTGGAGGTTGTAAATCTTAAAGCTCCTCATGACAAAATTATCAAATCTTTTTCTGGTGGACAGCAGGCAAGATTGCTTTTGGCTTCAGCGTTGATTCAAAACCCCGATCTTTTAATTTTGGATGAACCAACAAACAATTTGGATAAAGCTGGAATTGCTCATCTGACAAGTTTTTTGATGGCCTATCAGAAAACTTGTATTGTGATTTCTCATGATGCTGATTTTTTGAATTCTTTTACGGATGGAGTTTTATATTTGGATATTTTTACCAAAAAGGTTGAACAATATTTGGGTGACTATTATGTGGTGGTGGCTGAAATTGCGGCGAGAATCGAAAAGGAAAAAATGAAAAATGCTCAATATGAAAAAGAGATTATTGCTAACAAAGAGAAAGCAAACTTTTTTGCAAACAAGGGAGGAAAAATGCGACTTGTTGCTCGCAGGATGCGCGAGAAGGCTGAAGAAATGGAAGAGGCTAAGGTTGATGTGCGAAAAGAAGATCAAGCAATTAGGGCTTTTACAATTCCTTCACAGCCGGAACTTTCTGGCGATCTTTTGAAAATTTCATCACTTACTGTGATTATAAATCATCATCCGTATCCAAAGGATGCAAATGTATCACTCAAAAAGAATCAGCATTTATTGTTGGCTGGTCCTAATGGAATTGGAAAAAGTACTCTATTGGAATCATTGGCGACAGGAAAAGCAGAGGGTGCAAAAATTTCTGAAGGTGTTAGAGTCGGATATTATCGCCAAGATTTTTCAACGCTAAATTTTGATGACACTGTGTATGAATCTTTGGCAAGCGTAATGGGAGGATCAGATGAACACAAACTTAGAAGCGTGGCTTCTGGATTTTTGTTAGACAAAAAAATAATGAATTCAAAAGTTGGCACACTTTCAGAAGGACAAAAAGGTTTGGTAGCTTTTGCACGCTTGGTGCTGCAAGAACCTGGACTTTTAATTTTAGATGAGCCAACAAATCATATAAACTTCCGTCATTTGCCAATTATTGCCGAGGCGCTCAGCAAATATGAAGGAGCTATGATTCTTGTTTCTCATGTTCCTGAGTTTGTTGAGCAGATTAGAATTGATGAGACTTTGGATCTTGAGAAATAGGCAATATTGATGAGGGTTGACTTTTTTCCCGTTAAATGCTATATTTAAGTTGCACCAGTTGGTGCGCAAGCAGTACTAGTCGAACATGCTCCCGCAACAAAACATCTGTGCATTTAAACAACAACAATCAAACAACATGAACCAAGGAACAATCAAGCGTTTGACAGACCGAGGATTCGGATTCATTTCCCAAGAAGGAAGTGACAAAGACCTTTTCTTTCACGCAAAAGAACTTTAAGCGAAAGCCCAAAAGGACCTAACGCTGTTAACGTTTCAAAAATCAACTAATACTTCGTATTTAGATATTTTTACAAAAACCCTCTCCGGAGGGTTTTTGTTTTGAACAAATGTGCTATGCTTGGTGTATAGCTCCTGCGGAATGAAATTTTTTAAAAATACTCCTCGACGCTCCTTGTTTTCTAACTAAAATTTTCCCTCAATCGACACAATCATAGGAAAATTTTAGAGAAAACAAAGGCTTACTCAAGCAAAATAGTATTTTTAAAAAAATTATTCCGCAGTCGCTATTTGTTTGAAAATTGTGAATTGAAAATTTATAATATTATGGATTTAAAAACATTGGGTTGGGATTTATATAAAAAATCTTTGCCGGAAAATATTGATGAAAAAAATATTGCGCGCGTGGCTGTGGAAAACAGGGGCGGTTATTTGCTGTACAACAAGGATGGGGAACTGACTGGTATGGTGCAGGGAAAATTCATGCGTAGCGCTAAGGATGAAACTGATTATCCTAAAGTTGGCGATTGGGTTGTGGTTGAGAAGTTGCAAGGTGAAGCCAAAGCCATTATCAAATCAATATTGCCAAGAAAGTCAAAAATAAGCAGAAAGCGTGCAGGCGAAGATGTGGCCGAACAAATTATTGCTGCCAATATCGATATTGTTTTTATTGTGCAAGGATTGGATGGAGATTTTAATATCAGCAGGCTTGAGCGCTATGTCGCAATGTCTAAAGAAGGTGGGTGCGAGCCGGTTATTATTTTAAATAAGGCTGATTTGTCTCCTGATCCAAAGGCGAAGCTTGAAGAAGTATCTCAAAAAATTTCAGGCATTAAAATATTTTTGGTTAGCGCGCAAAATGGCCAAGGAGTGGAAGATGTGCGCAATCTGATTCAGGAAGGTTTGAGTGTGGTTTTTGTGGGATCTTCTGGAGTTGGAAAATCGACCTTGGTGAATGCCTTGTTGGGAATCGATTTGCAAAAGACTCAAGAGGTGCGACTTGATGACAGTCGTGGACGTCACACAACCACCAAAAGGGAATTATTACTGCTTCCTTCTGGAGGAATCTTGATAGACACTCCAGGGATGCGAGAATTGGGGCTCTGGGCTTCTCAGGATGCTCTAGGTGAGGCTTTTGATGACATTGAGATCTTTGCCGCTGTCCTGAAGGCCCTTCAAGAAGGTAAAATTGACCAACAAAGGTACGACAGCTTCATCAAGCTATCAGGAAGCCTCAATCATTTTAAAGCCAAGAAAGAGAAGAATTCAGCGCAAGCGCAGAAAAGAAGTAAAAGAGGTTTAATCAAAAAACCGGAATTTACAAAAAAATAAACGCAAACAAAAAATTCAAATCAATTTTTAAATCATTTTTTCTTAAGTAGTTTATCAAAAAAATTCAAGGTGCGTTGCATAACTATTGATTGTTCGTTGATGAAAGTGTGAGGACCGTCTGGGTATTCATAATAGGTAATGTCTTTTCCTGCAGCTTTCAAATTTTGCGCAAGCTCGCGCGACCACTGAACTGGCACATCTTCGTCTTTTGCTCCTTGGTGAAGCATTACTGGGGATTTTATTTTATCCAAATAATTTATCGCTGAAATACTTTTCCAAAACTCAGGATTTTCTTCAATCGTGCCATATTGCTGATAGAATTTTTGAGCGATGCCTGAAAAATCTTCGTCTGGTACTACCCATTTGTCGAAGTTAATTTTGTAGTCAGCATTGATTGGAGCTAAAAGCACATAGGCCTTGGCAATTTCAGGCTTGGTCACCATAATATTAAGAGTGATGCCGCCGCCCATTGAATGCCCAAGCATACCGATATTTTCCTTGTCAAAAAATTCAAAAGAAGAATTTTTCACAGCACTGATAGCATTTAAAACATCTTCAACATAGCCACTGCGCGGACGCACATCATTTTCAGGATCAAAATCAGACTCAGCATGGTTACGATAATCGCTGTGCAAAACAACGTAACCGTTTCTGGCAAAAAAATCCTGTTCACGTTTCAGCCCTTGTCCATTGGTATAATATTTTGGGTCTATGAATCCATGACTAAGAATCAGCACTGGAAACTGTCCTTTGCCGACCGGGACATTCATTATGCCAGAAATTTTAAAACCCTCGCTTTTGTATGTTATTGAATAGCGGGTGTAGTATTCATTTTTATCCAAAACTTTTACCATCCGCAAATCAGAACCAGTAAAATTTTTGTTGGCCATTGTTGGAATGGAATCTTTTGTGAGCGCTGGCCACTGCGGCTCGGTTTCTTGTTTTTCAATTTCATTTCTTACTTCTATTGGTATTGTTTTTTCAACAGTTTTATTTTTAAAATAGAACGTTGAAAAAATTGCCAAAGATAAAAGCAATACGATTCCTATGGCGGTAGATATTTTTTTCATAGTCGTTTTTAAATTTTATGTCTCCATTTATATTATACGCCCAAAAAGACTATTTCTTCGTAAAGAAAATTTTCAACAAAATGGTAAAAATTAAATAAAATTCCCATCAAGAGTGTTTTTATGCTAGAATTTAAGTACATTTTTTAATTTATTGGATATAAAAATATGGACAGCATAATAATTTTTGGGGCTAGGCGTTTGACGACGGTGATGATTTTGATTGCATTTGTGTTTTTCTTAAGGCTTTCTCGTGAAAAGCAAAAAGAAATAATGGTATTTGCAATAATCACTTTGCCGGCAATTTATTTGATGGCAAAAATTTCTTCTCTTTTTTATTATAATCCCAGGCCATTTGTGGTTGAAAACTTTGTCCCATACACTTTTGAGCGGAGCGGTAGCTGCGGTGGTTTATTTTTTTAATAAAAAAGTCGGAGCCTTCCTCTTTCTCTTAGCTGTTCTAGTCGGAGCTTCCAGAATTTTGGCTGGAGTTCATCATGCCGTGGATATTGCCGGTAGTATCATGATTGCGTTTGTTGTTTCTTTTCTTATGTATAAATTTGTTTTGCCAGCTGTACTGAAAAGTCGTTTCTTGAAGTACGTTCAGACTTTAATTGGGCTGGATAAAATGAAGTAAAATTTCAAAATAGGCGTATAATAGAAATATGGTTAAAACAGATCAGCAATTGGTGCGGGAATTTCTTGGTGGCGATGAAGCTGCGCTTACAGCGCTTGTTGAGAAATATCTGAAGCCAATTTATAATTTTACATATCAATTGACGCGCGATGAAAGCGCCTCTCAGGACATCACACAAGATGTCTTTGTTAAGATGTGGAGAAATATGCAGCGTTTTGACGAAAACAAAAAATTCAGCACCTGGATTTTTGCTATCGCTAAAAATACAGCTTATGATTATTTAAAAAAGAAAAGAACATTGCCGTTTGCTGCTTTTGAATCCTTGGATGGAATTAATATTTTGGAAAATATTGAAGACGAGGAAATTTTACATTCAGAAAATCTTTTGCAAAAAATTGATAATGCTACGGATGCAAAGAAATTTTTAGAGACTCTTTCGCCTCAACTGCAAACTATCTTTTTGCTGCATCATCAGCAAGGTTTTTCCTTGGTTGAAATCGCCGAAATTCTGGGAACGCCAACAAACACCATTAAAAGCAAATACCGCAGAGCGCTGATGTTTTTGCGTGGCAATTATTCTTCAAAAAATACAAATAACAAAGTTGCATCTGAAACATTCCCAGTCTCGTAGTACAGATATGGGAAATAATTTAAAAGACATTTTGAATAGTTCAAATGAGAACCTGCCGAAAGGTTTAAGGCAGGTGGTTTTTGAGCGTCTTGAAAGGGAAAAATTGAAAAAAATAGCAAGAAAAAAGTTTTTTTTGCGTATGGAAGTTTCTTTTTTTGGTGTTTTGAGTGTTATCGCAATCGTGTTTTTGGGAAAAGAAATTTTGTTATCTGATTTTTTCAGCTTTATTTTGTTGGGATTTTCAGATATGAAAACAGTGATGATGCTTTGGCAGAATTATGCCTTATCATTGATGGAAACTATCCCCGTAACTTCTATTGTGGCGACACTGCTTCCAATTTTTATTTTCATGATACTGCTCAGACAATATGGAAAACTGGAAAATAGTAAAATAGGGGTTTCGTGTTTGTCATCCCGCACTTGATGCGGGATCCAGGTTCGTGTTTCAGTCAGACTCAGTTCTGGATTCCCGCCTGCCTGTCCGGTAGGCAGGTTTTCACTGGAATGACAAGGAAAAAGTAATTAATTTTTATACATAACAATATGACATATATTAAAAGAATTACAGAGTCAAAATATTTCTTGGCAGCCCTGGGCTTGATTGGGTGCTTGATTGCAGCTTCTGTTATTTTTGCAGCAGGAGTTGGAGTGGGCCTTCACAAAGCAAGGTATTCTTATCAATGGGGAGAAAATTACGAAAGAAATTTTGCTGGAGGGCCTGACAGAATGATGAGACCAGGTGGTCCTGAAAGATTATATGGACCAGAAAATTTCTTTCCTGGGGGTGGGAAAGAAATGCGCAATGCCAATGGGGTTGCTGGCGAGATAGTATCAATTAATGAAAATATGATAGTTATCAAGGACAGAAATAACAAAGAAAATACTGTTTCTGTTGAAGAAAGAACAATTATAAAAAATGGTCGTAATGATATTAAAATAGGTGATCTCAAAAACAATGACAGAGTTGTTGTCATAGGAAGACCTGTTGAAAATGGGGTTGTGGTCGCAGATTTAATTCGTGTTTTTAATGAAAAATAAAATAACCCCAGTGAAGTAGTATTTTGAGTACAAAATAACTTCACCAGCCTCGACTAGACGTCAAGTCTAGGCGGGCGGGGCAAGTAAAAAATGAAAAACTATTGGAAAAAACATAAAACAGCTTTAGTTGTTATCGTAGTGCTCTTAATTGCCGGAGGGTATTATTGGTATAGCAGTTCAAAATCAAAAACTGCCACTGTTCAATATAAGACGGTAAAAGCAGAAAAAAGTAACCTCACAATGTCAGTTTCTGCAAGTGGAAATGTTGTCGTTGATCAGCTTGCCACCGTGGATCCAACCATAACAGGAACAGTTTCAGCCTTGATTGTTACTATTGGAGACAGCGTGAAAAAGGGTGATGTCTTGTTTACGATTGTTAATGATAATCTTTCAGTTAGCAATGATAAAGCGGTTGCATCTTTGCAGCAATCAAAAAACTCACTAGACTCTGCAAAACTTCAAGTTAAGCAAACCAAGTCCGATGAAAGTTCTGCCAGCAAAGATTCAACAACATATAAGCAAAGGCAAATATTAAAAGAAAAAATTGATATAGCCAAATTGGGAGTTGTGGCTGCTGAAAAAAATTATAACGCAGCGCTTACAGATTATAATAATACGTTGGCAAATGGATCAAAAAGAACGGTGGTAGCTCCAATTGCCGGAACAGTTAGTGCTATCAATATAAAAAATGGAGATGATCTAAGCAGACTTTCTTCTAATAGCAGTACCAATAGTGCTCCAATTATTATTGGAGACATGAATACACTTAAGGCGCAGGTTGCTGTTAATGAGGTTGATATCCCAAATGTTTCAATTGGACAAAAAGTCACAATGACATTTGGTGCTATGGAGGGTGTTACAGCTACTGGGAAAGTTGAAAAAATGGATGCACTAGGAACAATAACACAAGGAGTTGTAAATTATAATGTGACAATAGGATTTGATACAATTGATGATCGTATAAGATCCGGGATGAGTGTTTCTGCTAAAATTATAACTGGCATAAGACAAGATGTGATTGCCGTGCAAAACAGTGCGCTCAAGGTTCGCGGGAATAAAACGTACATCGAGGTTTTGGATGCTGGGTCGAAAACTCCAGAGCAAAGAAATATTGAAATTGGAAGTGCTAACAATACAGAAACTGAAATTGTAAGTGGCATTAATGCTGGCGATAATGTTGTTATTCAAACAATTGATCCAAATGCAAAAGCAACAACTACCGGCACAGGTAGCAGTGGAACTAGAATACCGGGATTTGGCGGGGGAGGAAGATGATAAATTCTTTAACTAACAACTAACAACACACAACAGACAACAAAAATTCAAAAAAGTTGTTAGTAGTAAGTTGTCAGTTGTAAGTTTATCTATGATTGAATGCAAAAATTTAAATAAAATTTATCAGACCGGAGATGTTCAAACTATTGCACTAAATGATGTTTCTTTTAGTGTTGAAAAAGGAGAATTTGTTGCTATCATAGGACCTTCTGGTTCAGGAAAGTCAACATTGATGCACATTCTCGGTGCCTTGGATGCGCCAACGAGTGGCAGTTATTTTTTGGATGGCAAAGAAGTTTCAAAATTGGAAGATGATGAATTGTCTGAGCTTCGTAGAGAAAAAATAGGATTTGTTTTTCAAGCTTTTAATTTGTTGCCGAGAACCACAGTACTTCGAAATGTCATGTTGCCATTGCTTTATTCTGATACAACAGATGAAGAGCGGGTGGAGAGAGCAAAAACCTGTCTTGCTTATGCTGGCATGGAGGAAAGTAAATTTTATAATCTTTCCAATCAACTTTCAGGAGGACAAATGCAGAGAGTTGCCATTGCTCGTTCTCTTATTAATAATCCAGCAATTATTTTGGCAGATGAACCTACTGGAAATCTGGATACGAAAACCAGTAATGTTGTCATGAAAGCCTTTCAGGAGCTCAATCAAAAAGGGCATACTATTATTTTAATCACACATGAGCAGGAAATTGCTGCGTTTGCTGGGCGAGTTATTTCTATCCGAGATGGAGTTATTGAAAGTGATATAAAAAAATAAATTTTAAATAACCAATAATCAAGAAACAAGATACAAACAAAATTCAATAATCAAATCCCAAGTAGTAATCATTTGATTTTTGTTTCTTGTATCTTGGTGATTGCAATCTATGATTGCCGATATTTTAAAGGAAACATTTTGGTCACTTTCGGCTAATAAGGTTCGTTCAGGCCTTACTATTTTGGGTATTGTGATTGGCATTGCTTCAGTTATTACGATGGTTTCAATTGGGCAAGGGGCGCAAAAAACAATTGAAAGCAGCATTCAAGCAATTGGCTCCAATCTTATTATCATAACTCCTGGTGCACAAAAAAGTGGTTCAGTTAGTGGTGGACAGGGAAGTTCACAGACACTTACTGTCGGTGATGCAGACATGATTGTTGCAGAAGTTCCTAATGTTAAAGGTATTGCACCTGAGGTATCAAAACGGTATCAACTTAATGCTAAAGGTAACAATACCAATACTCAAGTTGTTGGAACGGTGCCTGATTATCTTGGCGTCAGAAACATAGCAATTGACTCGGGGACGTTTGTTACGAGTCAACACGTCAAAAGTTCAGCAAAAGTTGTTGTGCTGGGTCCAACAGTTAGAGATGATATTTTTGGAGTGGGCGCAGATCCCATTGGACAAACGATTCGCATTAAAAATGTTGACTTTGAAGTTATTGGAGTTGCTCTTGCCAAAGGAGGCACTGGTTTTTCTAATCCAGACAATTCAGTTTATGTTCCGCTGACAAGCGCGCAACATTTCTTGTCTGGAGATACTTTTGTGACATCAATAAGTGTGGCAGCCAATGATCAAAATTCAATGACGGCAGTGCAGCAACAAATTTCAGAGTTTCTTTTAAAGAGTCACAATATTACTGACCCAGCTCAAGCCGATTTTACCTTGATGAATCAGACTGATATTATTGCAACTGCTTCGAGTATCACAGGAACATTTACAATGCTTCTTTCTTCTATTGCCGGAATTTCCTTGTTGGTAGGCGGTATTGGAATTATGAATATGATGCTTACGACAGTGACCGAAAGAACGCGAGAAATTGGCCTTCGAAAAGCAGTTGGAATTAAAAAGATTTATATTAATATGCAATTTTTGGCAGAGGCAGTGGCGCTGACATTTTTGGGAGGTTTTGTCGGTGTTGCATTGGGATGGGGAGCTTCTCTTTTGGTTTCAAAATTTGTTCCACAACTTACAACTGTGGTTTCTTTGTCCTCTGTGTTGTTGGCCTTTGGTGTTTCAGCTGCAGTTGGAATCATTTTCGGATTTTACCCCGCCCGCCGCGCTGCAAACCTGAGCCCAATGGAGGCATTGAGGTATGAATAATAGAAGTGCAATTAAAAAGTTTACAAATAAATTTTCAAAAAACGATTTCATAAAATCGTTTTTTGTTTGACTGCACCAGAGATTTATACGATGATTTAAATATATGGAAAAGCAAAAGAATATAAACAATGCGCCATTGGCGGATCGGATGAGACCTCAGACATTGGAGGAGTTTTTTGGTCAGCAAGAATTGGTGGGCGAAAAATCATTTTTAAAAAAGGCTATTGTTGATGATCAAGTTCCATCGATGATTTTATGGGGACCACCAGGATCAGGAAAAACTACCCTGGCGGAAATCATTGCCAATGAAACAAAATCTGATTTTATTAAAATTAGTGCAGTTACTAGTGGAATTAAAGAACTTAGAAAAACTATTTCCAAAGCAGAAGAAAATCAATGGCAACAGAAAAAGACCATTTTATTTGTGGATGAAATTCATCGTTGGAACAAAGCCCAGCAGGATGCTCTTTTGCCTCACGTGGAAAGAGGTTTGATGACGTTGATTGGAGCAACCACAGAAAATCCTAGCTTTGAAGTGAACTCAGCGCTTGTTTCTCGCACGCGAGTTTTTGTGCTCAATAAATTGGAAGTTGAAGATTTGGAAAAAATAATTCAAAAGGCGCTTACGGATAAAGAAAACGGATTGGGAGAAAAGGAAATTGAAATTGCACCTGAGATGATCAATGAAATTGCATTGCTGGCCAATGGAGATGCTCGTATGGCACTTAACACGTTGGAGGCAGCGGCTAATCAAAGCAGCATTATTACGCGAGAATTATTGCGTCAGATTATTCAAAAGTCTCATTTATATTATGATAAGGGTGGCGAAGAACACTATAATATTATTTCAGCGCTGCATAAATCAATGCGTGGTGGCGACGCTGATGCTAGTGTTTATTGGTTAGCCAGAATGTTAGAGGGCGGCGAACAGCCGACATATATTGCACGTAGGCTTCTTCGTTTTGCATCGGAAGATGTTGGCCTGGCTGATAATTATGCTCTTATGTTAGCAAATAATGTTTTTGACGCTTGTCATAAGTTGGGTTATCCAGAATGCTCTGTGCATCTTTCGCAGTTGGTAATTTATTTGGCTAAAGCTCCAAAAAGTGTGAGCGCATATTTTGCATATAACAAAGCCAAAAAAGACGTGCAAGATTTTGGAAATCTTCCAGTCCCAATGCACATTCGAAATGCTCCCACAAAATTGATGGAAAAATTGGGTTATGGCAAAGGATATAAATATACGCCAGTAGAAGATAGTGAGGGACAGGAATATCTGCCAAACGAATTGAAAAAAAGAAAATATTTATAAAAGACTAGATGCATCTAGTCTTTTTATTTGTGATAAATTTAGAATCTTTCTTTCTCGTCAATAAAAGTCATGTATAATGTTGGGATGATGAAGAGCGTGAAGAAGGATGAAATTGAAAGTCCAAAGATCACGGCTGATCCAAGTGCAGTCCAAGTGGCATTGGAAAGTGTGATTGGAATTATGCCAGCGATGGTTACAATGGAAGTGATAAAAATCGCTTCCAGCCTAGATTTTCCAGCATCAATTATTGATTCATTAAATGGAATGCCAGTTTTGATATTGAGGTTTATTTTGTCGATCAAAATTATGGCATTTTTAACTACGATTCCAAAGAGGGCCAAGATGCCAATCAATCCTGGAAAGCTCAACGTGACACCCAAAAGAGCCATACCAATGAAGACACCTATAAGCGCCAATGGCAGCGTGACGAGCACTATGATGGCCTTTTTGAATGAATTAAATTGAATGACCAATGTTGAAATGATCAAAATTGCTGCAATTGCCATTGCACGAATAATTGAAAGCACGGATTCATTGTTTTGTTCATTTTCTCCTCCATAAGTTATTGCGTAACCTTCTGGCATCGTGTAATTCTTTGCTAATTTTTCTTGAAACTCTTTTATGACTTCGGTTGCATTGGTGGTTCCGCTCACATCCGCAGTCAGGAGAATTGTTCTTTTTTGATCAATTCTTGTTATTGAATCAACCGATGGTGTAAGTTTTACAGTCGCAACATCTTTTATGAACACGGGCTGTTTTTTTGTGTTTAATATTTGCAGATTTTGGATTGTTTCTAAATCAGGTATTTTGTCTTTTCCAAAACGTGCAACAACATCAATATCCTTGTTGTCACGAATAACAGTTGTCACCGTTGTTCCTGAAATTGCATTTCTCAAAGATGAGCCAACAACAGTGGCATTTAAATCGTAGAGTTCCATTCTGGCATTATCAAGATCGAAAGTATATTCAGCAGGGGCATCTTTAAGTGAAATATCTGAATTAATTGTCCAGGAAATTGAATTTATTATTGGTTTCAAATCTTGTGCAATTTTGTCGAGAGTTTGCAAATTTTCGCCGCTAATTTGAGCTTGAAATGCACTGCCTGATGGTGGACCGCCGCGAGGAGCAGAAACTGTTATGGTGGCATCTTGAATGTCAGAGAGAAGGTCCCTTATTTCATTTGCGATATCGTATGCTTTAATATCCCTTTCTTCTTGCGGGGTAAGCTTTATGGTTATTGAAGATGTGTTTGATTTGTTGGCTCCACCACCGAAACTGCTTCCGCCTGATCCAGAGTTTCCAACAAGCGTAGAAAAATTGATGATGTGTTCATTTTTTACTATTCTATTTTCAACTTCACGTGTAATTTTATCTGTTTGATCTAGATTAAGACCCACTGGTCCACGAATAGTTAGATATAAAGCATCTCCATCTGCTGGTGGAAAAAATTCTGATTTTACAATGCCAACAATTGGGAGAGATGTTGCAAAAATGAAAAGTGCCAATGTTGAAAAAAGAGTTATCATTCTGTGTGTACGAGTACGCGTAATCATTCGCAGATATTTTTCATAGATCGGCAAAACTTTGTCAAAGTGAATTATTCCATGGATAAGTTTGCTTGCTAGGCTTGAATTTGCATGGTCTCCTTGGGAGAAAAGTTTTTGTTTGATGAGTGTATCATCACTCCATTCTTTTTCGACAAGAATTTTATTTTTTTCAAGAACATCTTTACCGACACCAAAATACCAGTTTAGCATCCAGGTTATGATAACAAATGAAAAAATTCCAAAAGAATAGCCAAAGACTGAATGTTGCCAAATTGCAAAAGCTCCTATAGCCAATATGAAAGATATTAAGAAAAAAAATATTTTTTTGGTAAGTCGTATTCTTTCTAGAACTGCTGCTAATGGATGATTTATCATGAGCGCAATCAAGAGTGAAGAGATCAAAGTGACAGAGACGGTTATCGGAATTGATTTAATAAATTGTCCAATTATTCCTGATGCCATAAGTAATGGTAAAAATGCCCAAACAGTTGCAAATGTTGTTGAGATAAGGACAATTTTGAAATCATGCAAAACAAGTAGCACAGCTTCTTCAGGCGTGTATTTTCCTGTTTTCATGTATTGTTTGGTGGCAGAAACAACCACGATGGCGTCATCAACCAAGAGACCCAAAGAAAGAAGCAAGGCAAAAATAGAAAGAAAATTTAGTGATGTTCCAGTTGCTTGCATAACTCCAAAAGTAACAAAGAACACCAATGGAATGGCTATGCCAGCCACAAAAGCTTCCTTTAATCCCACAATGAGAAATAAAATTCCTACAACTAAAATAAGAGTTAACAAAAAATCATGAGTCAATTGGTCAAAATCTTTTTTAATTCTATCTGCTTGATTGACTGTGTCTGAATATGTCATGTTGCCTGGAAAAGTTTTTAACATTGTTTCAATTTTTGAACGCGCGCTTTCTACTGTTTCAATAACTGATCCGCCAGTTCTTTTGACAATCTGAATGGTTACAGCATTTTGTGGCGTGCTACCATCAATAGAAAAGCGAGAATAGATGGTTTTTTCGATAGCTTTTTCTTTAACATCAGCGATATCTTTTAGATATACAATAGATCCCTGGGTTGTGTGCAAGATAGAGATATCGCCAAGTGTTTTTGCATCATAAAAACGTCCATCGCTACGAATTGGATAGTTGAATTTTTCTCCTTCAAAATTTCCAGCCGGGATAGCTTTGTTTGTTGCTGAAATGGATTGATTGGCTTGGTCTGTTGTAATGTTGTATGCAGCAAGTTTTTGTGGATCATAGGCAACCTCAAATTCACTTTGATCTCCACCGGAAAGATTAACTTCGCGAATCCCTGGAATTTTTTCAAGTTCATCTTGTATTTTTTCACCGTATGTTCTCATTGTGAAATCATCGTATGGTCCAACAATTGCAAAGGTAACAATCGGCGTGTCATCCAAGGATATTTCTCTAACTTCGGGATCTTTTGCATCAAGAGGGATGTCTTTTCTAATTGTGGGCAACTTGTCTCGCAATTTTCTTACTGAATCATCAATATTTTGATTGGCATCAAATTCAACAACGACTGTTGAAAATGAATTGGCTGAAGTGGATGTTATTTTGTTAATCCCACTAACACCAGAAATGGCAGTTTCAATTTTTTTTGTGACAAGTTCTTCGATATCAGAAGGGGATACTCCAGGATAAGCAGCACTAACGATGGCGGTCGCTATCTTAACTTCAGGATTTGATTCTTTTGGTAGTTGACTAAAAGAATATATTCCCCAACCTGATATTAAGATTATTAATAAAATTACAACTCGAAAATTAGAAACAAAAAAGTTCAACCAAGTATTTCTTTTTTCTGGCGTAAATTCAAGCTTGTCCAAATAAGCACTGTCTGTAGAATTAAAATTGGAATCGTTTTCTTTTTCCATAAATTTTTTTGTGTAGTTTAATTTTGCAAAACAATATTCTCTCCATCTGCAAGCAACTTGTTTCCATCAACAATAAAAAGCGTTTCTGGCAAAGCCTCTATTGAAATTTCGGCTGTTTCTCCATTTACATCAACAATTGAGACATTTTTTTTCTTCGCAATATTATTTTCAGCCACAAAAATGAAATTTTCATTTTGTCCGATGCTTATTGCCGATAATAGCAGAATGAAATGGTTTTCTTTTTGAGTTGTGTTGGCGATTTCTATTAAGACATTTATAATTGTCCCAGATAACAAGGAAGGGGTATATTTTTCAGGATAGGCTTCTATGAGAAAGCGTTTTGTTGTTTGATCGGCCGTGATTGCAATGCTTTGTATCAAGAGGGAATGACGTGAGCCATCGTCATCGACAGCATAAATTTTTTGTCCACGCATCAACTTTTTCTGTTGTGAAGAGTCAACAAAAAACTGCACTTTAATCTTTGAAGATTTACTAACTGTCGCAATCAATTGACCAAGTGAAACTGAATCTCCAACTGAAACAGCTTTATTGGTAATTACACCGGAAATTGGACTGATTGCAATGTGGTTATCAGTAGAACCCGTCAATCCCAATAAGGCATTTTCATATTGAAGTTTTGCTATATCTCGTTGTGCTTTTGCATTATCTCTTTGCACGCGCGTTGATGAAGAAGAATCTTGCAAATCCTTGTAAACATCTTTCGTCAGTCCATAATTTTTTTTGGCTTGCTCTGCTGAGATTTCAGCTTGTTGTGTTTGGAGATTATTAAAATTACCATTGCTTTCCAAATTCTCAGCATCTTCTATTTTGGCCAGCAGAGACCCGGCACTTATTGGTGCGCCTATATTGTTTGGAGCAATCACGATTGTGCCAGATGATTTTGCTGTGATTTTAATTTCCTGATCGCCAACAACATTTGCTGGAAGTTGAATTTTTTGTGAAAACGTTTTGCTTTCAGCTGCTGACTTAACAGAAACTATGGTGGATTCTTTTGGCACATCTTGCAGAACCTCTGGAGGTTTCTTTGATATTTTAAAAACTGCAAGAAAAATGATTAATACTGCAGACATAGATACAATAAGCTTTGTTTTGTTCATATTTTTTTCTAAAATTTAAATATTTTTTCCAATTCACTTTCCTCGCTGTCAAGAATGGAATTTAATTTTTTAATAAAAGCTTTGTGTTGTGCAATTTCTTTCTCACTGAATTTTTTTTCAAAAGATATCTGAGCTTTTTGGAGTCTTTTTTCAATGCCAAGCATCATTTTCTTCCCAGTTAATGTTAACTCAATCAACACTTTGCGCTTGTCTTTTTTATCGCTCGCATAAGTTCTGAGAATATGGTTTTCCTTCTCCAAAAAATTTAAGCGTTGACTTAGATTTGATTTTGTTGCGCCGGTTATTTCAATCAATTTGCTTGCAGTTAGCGGACCTCTGTTTTTTAGCAATTTTAAAATTTTCATGCTAGTTGATGATAGTCCCATTGGTTGAAAGATATATTTATTAGCAATAGATTCAAGTCTATGTGCCAGACAGATGATTGGTTCAACTGGTGAAGATGGGTCAACAATTTTCATGTAGCGTTTATTATTAAGTTAATGTATGAATAGTTTATCAATAAACTACATTTTGTCAAACGTTATTTGCTGAAGTTGGAGCAAGCCCAGTATATTCCAATACAGAAATGGGCCCCCAAATGTAATCTACAATATTGGGCATTTTTGAAAAATTAGCTAACTTTGATTTTAGAAAATACCTTCATT
>Ga0076206_127_pt1 | contig 14641 bp, 6 predicted proteins | sample RifGroE2_FD_67812 | JGI IMG/M metagenome (GOLD analysis project Ga0076206, IMG submission 67812) | Parcubacteria (Moranbacteria) bacterium GW2011_GWE2_36_40
TAGCCATGTTAGTCATATGGATAACCTTATTAAGTTAAGGTTATATGATATATGTCCCAACCGGTGATAGCAAAGTTAGATTTTAGATGACTCAATTCGTACGGGTTGACATTTTGGCTTGTTTGGTATATACTTTACATATACGTAAAGACTTCTTGAGTTACACTTTGTTTAAAGCTTTTTAGCCCTGCTGGGTATTCAACTTTTGGTTGATTTCTACAAAAAAGACATAAATAAGTTTTTCAAATAAATAAGCCGAAATCTTCTTTTGAGGGATTTTTGTTTCTATTTGTGAATATGTGCCGAAGTGGCGGAATTGGTATACGCGCTAGATTCAGGTTCTAGTTCTCGCAAGGGATTGGAGGTTCAAGTCCTCTTTTCGGCACCAAGAAACTTTTTCGTTTATAAAAATGTTTAATAAAAATAGGATTTACGCATTTTCTCAACTATTTCTCTTTTGGCACACTTTTGGATAAATACTCAATATCCAAAAGCTCAAAGAGTTGCTGTCGCCAACTATTGGCCAAAAAAGAAATGTTTCGAAACGCGTAGCTGCTTAAAAAATAACTTTCTTTTAAATAAGGCTGCTTCTTTTTAATTTGTAATATGTGCAGGTTTTACTTTTTGCTTAAAATAAAAAAGCAAAAATAGGTAATGTTCATATGAAAGCGAGACTTATTTGTTAGTAAAAAAATATGTTTAATAAAAAACAAGACACCGATTTAACGGGTCAAATCGTGGCTGATTTAAAAAAGCCAATAAAACAATTTGGAAAACAATTGTCAGGGAATTCTGCAACAGTTGCTCCAAAAAATAAGCAAAATGCTGGAGATGCTCGTCATCGTGCCATGAAAAAACATCCAGCTGGTAACAGAAAAAAACAAAATAGACCTTTTGTTTTGAAAGAAAATCCAAAAAGTAATAATTTGCGAATAACTCCACTTGGAGGAAATGAGGAGGTTGGCAGAAACATGACACTATTTGAATATGGTGGAGACATTATTGCTTTGGACATGGGAATTCAATTTCCAGAAGAAGACATGCCTGGAATTGATTATATTATTCCAAACATTAGTTATCTTAAAGGTAGAGAAAAAGATGTTAGAGGCGTGATTTTGAGTCATGGACATCTTGATCATATTGGTGCTGCACCAATTTTGCTTAGAGAATTGGGATATCCGCCAATTGTTGGACGTGATTTGACATTGGCATTGGTCAAGAAAAAAATGGAGGATTTTGATGCTAATTCTGCTCAAAATCTTAAGGTGATCAGGGTGAACACAATTGATGATAAAATACGACTTGGAAAATTCGAGATTGAATTTTTTGATGTTGAGCATTCTGTCATGGATGCAGTTGGTGTGATTATAAAAACTCCAGACGGAACGGTTATTCATCCTGGAGATTGGACGATGGACAAAAATCCGGTTGATCACAAAATGGTTACCTATGAACATCTTTCAAAACTTCCTTCACCAAGAATTCTTATGCTTGAAAGTCTTGGTGCTACCGATACTAGGCCAGTTCAAAAGTCTGAAGTTGAGATGTATAAAAATCTTGATGAATTGGTTGGCAGTGCAAATGGCATGGTTATAATCGGAACATTTTCTTCACAGATAAAGCGCATTGGAAAAATTATTGAATTTGCCGAATCAATAGAAAAAAAAGTTGCTCTTGATGGATATAGCATGAAGATGAACATTGAGATTGCCAAAGAATTGGGATATATTAAGGCGCATAAAAAAACCCTGATTTCAGTTAATGAAATTCATAAATATCCAAGGAATAAGGTTGTGGTTATTTGTACTGGAGCTCAAGGAGAAGGAAATGCTGTGCTCTCGCGCATTGTTAATGATGAGCATCGTTTCATTAGAATTATGAAAGAGGATACTGTTATCTTTTCATCTTCTATTGTTCCCGGCAATGAGCGCACAGTGCAAAGGCTTAAAGATGATTTGTATAGAAAGTGTAATAATGTGATTCACAGTGATATTTTGGATGTGCATACTAGCGGGCACAGTAATGCTTTCGATATTCAAGATATTTTGCGTCAAATAAAGCCAGACTTCTTTCTGCCAGTATATGGAAATCATTATATGTTGAAAGAGGGAGGAAAAATCGGTGAAAGAGTTGGTATCAAGAAAGAAAATATTTTTGTTTTGGATAATGGAAATCAACTTGAGTTGCATGAGGGAAAAGCCAAGCTTCTCGAACAAAAAGTTGATACAAGCTATGTCATGGTTGATGGTCTCGGGGTTGGCGATGTTGGCGAGGTTGTGCTTCGTGATCGTCAATTGCTCGCCAAGGATGGAATGTTCATGATTGTGGTTGTGATTGATTCAAAAACGAAAAAAATAATAGGAACTCCACAAATTACATCCAGAGGTTTCATTTTTGTCAAAGAAAATTTTGATTTGGTAAACGCAACAAAACGCGTGGTTGAAAAAATTGTGAAGGAGAAAACCTCAGCCGAAGTTTCAGTAAATTGGGATTATGTAAAAAACAATATTCGTGAATCAGTTGGTTCATTTCTTTATACAAAAACAGAGAGAAGGCCGATGATTTTGCCGGTTGTTATTGAAGTGTAATAATAGCTTATTAGGCTTTAGCTTGTTAGCTGCTTAGAAAAATAAGAAATACAGAAAACCTGGCTTCGGCTAGGTTTTTTGTTTGCAAAAATGCCTGATTTTAGCTATTATTACTTCATAACCATATTAAATTAAAATTTTATGACTTTAAAACAGCGAATTTTCTCTGGAATTCAGCCGAGTGGAAATCTGCATATTGGTAATTATTTGGGTGCTATTGCTAATTGGATCAAACTGCAGGATGAGTTTGACTCTATTTTTTGCGTTGTTGATATGCATGCAATTACTGTTGCTCAAAATCCTGAAATGCTTCGCAAAAAAACAATTGAAATTGCAAAGATCTATTTGGCTGCAGGAATAGATCCAAAAAAATCCTCGATTTTTATTCAGTCACAAGTTTCTGAACATGCAGAATTATGCTGGATTTTGAATACGATTACAAAAATTCCTGAATTGGAAAAAATGACACAATTTAAGGATAAGGCTCAAAAAAATGATAAGGAAAGTGCTGGGGTTGGTCTTTTTGATTATCCTGTTTTGATGGCGGCTGATATATTGCTTTATGGTACGGAAGTTGTTCCGGTTGGGGAAGATCAAAAGCAACATGTTGAACTAGCGCGCGATTTGGCCAAGAGGTTTAATCAAAAGTTTGGTGAAACTTTTATTGTGCCGAAAGTTTTTATCAAGGAGGAAGGGATGAGGATTATGGGATTGGATGATCCAAGCAAAAAGATGAGCAAATCAGCAGCTTCTGAATATAATTATATTTCTCTTTTGGACGACGAAGAAACTGTGAAGCGTAAAATCAAAAAAGCAGTAACTGATTCTGGTAGTGAAATTGTTTATTCTAACGACAAGCCAGCGCTTAAAAATTTGATTAATATTTTTTCTTCATTTTCAGGCAAAACTCCAAAGGAGATTGAAAAAATGTACGTCGGAAAAGGCTATGGAGATTTTAAGATGCAGCTGGCAGAGGTTGTTATTGGATTTCTGACTCCCTTTCAAGAAAAATTCAATTCGCTTTCAGATGAAGAAGTTTTGAAAATTTTGGAAGAGGGAAGCAGGAAGGTTGAAAAGTTGGCCAAGCTAAAAATGAAAGAAATTAAAGAAAAAATTGGTTTCATTGTTTAGTCTGAATAATTTTTGACAGATATTTATTGAGATGAAGCATGCAGTGATATCAACGTCAGTTATTATGCATGTTTTGGGAGATATGACACTGGACGGAAAAACAAAAAAAGGGTATAATTTAGAAAAATATCCATTCGAAAAATGCTAAGATTTTCAGAAATGTATTCCTGTCAAAAATAAAATGAAAAATGAACAAAAAATAATTTCAATTCTTCAATCTATAAAAATTTTTATTCAAGATCACTGGCATTTGCTTCTCAAATCGGCAGCGCATAACCATTTGAGAATTCAGCAATGCAAGAAAGATTCCGAATTGGGAGGATCTTGCAATCTTAGTTTTGATTCTTATTCAGAATTGAAGCGTTACCAAAAAAAAGTTCGTCTTTTTACTTTTAGCACATCTTCAACCGCAATTTCTGTTCTTGTGGTTTTGATTGTTTTTCAGATTTTTTTCCCAGGAGGAAAATCTCTTGGAGCCACATATACCTTTGTTCAATCAAGTTGGATTGGAGGGGCAACTGCCAACAGCGCTAATCATGTCAGCAATCAGACGGGTTGGAATCAATATCAAAGCAAGGATGCTGATGTTGTTATTGTGAATGGCGGTAATGATTTGCAGCTGGCAATTCCTTCGGTTCAGAACATTCAAGAAACTGTGGATGGAGATTTTACTGGAACACAAACTGGTGATGGTTTTTATACTGATGGAACTGGAAAGTTGTATTTGAAAAAACCAACTTCTGCAGCTTGCGCAGCTGCTGAGCAATGTGCGAGTGGGGTTTGTACAGGAAGTGTTTGCCAATAAACTTAGTTTAAAAATAAAAAAATATAAAACAAGCCTATGGAAGTTAACATAAATCAATCAATCGAAGAAAAACAAGCCCAAAAAAAAGTTGGAATTAAAAAATATTTGATTATTGGAGGGGTGCTTGTTATTGTGATTGTTGCTGGAATTTTTGTTTGGAAAAAGCAATCTGCAGAAAAAAGTTCATCAAAAGAGGTCCCAGCTGATTTGATTGGGCAATATAAACAGGATTTGAATGATCTTCAAAAAAAAGCTGAAACTTCTGGATCCAAAGAGGATTTGCAAGCATATGCAATAGCCCAATATGCTACTGGAAATGCCATGGGGGCCATTGAAACATATACTGAACAAATAAAAAAAGATCCAAACAGTATTGTGGCGCATGGAGGATTGGCCAACGCGCTTCGCGACCAGAAAAATTTTGATGGAGCAATCGAACAATACAAAAAAGTTATTGAAATTTCCCCAACTGATATTTCTGCCTACGTAAATTTAGCCAGTGTTTATCAATATCAATTAAAGCAAACAGATAAAGCTATTGAAATTTATAAGCAAGCCATTGAAAAAAATCCAAAGTCAGCAGATCTCTATGTTTTAATTGGTTTGGCATACGAACAATCAAGTGATAATGGCAGCGCAAGAACAAATTATGAAAAAGCACTTGAAATTGATGAAAATAATGTAGCAGCCAAGGCGGGCCTGGAGCGCTTGGTCCAATGATATTAAGATAACTGCCCAAGGAAATACGTAATATAGAAATATTTTTCAATGAACTTAGCTGTCTCGTATAAAAAAAATAAAACAAAAGCATTTTGGCTGAAAATCATTTCGGTGTTTTTTGTGCTAACCATGATTACAAATCCATTGCTTGCTTTTTCTGCTCCCACAATTTCAGGGATAACTTTGAGTAGTGGTCTGATCATTGGTGGCGATACTGTAACCATAACAGGAACTGGATTCTTGGTTGGATCTATCAGTGCTACTGGTGGAACAATAACAACTGATGGTGACTATACTGTTCATACATTTACAACAAATGGAACATTTACAGCTGATGCAAGTCTTCCAGTTGAGGTCTTGGTTGTGGCTGGTGGTGGAGGAAGTGCTGGAGGATATGAAGGTGGTGCTGGTGGTGGAGGAGGAGTCCAATATCATTCTGGTTGGCAAGTGTCAGCTGGAACACCTGTTGGTGTGACGGTTGGAACAGGTGGAGCTGCTGGACCAACATCTACAAACGGAACAAATGGAGGAAATTCTGCTTTTGATAGTTTGATTGCAAATGGTGGTGGAGGAGGAGGAAATTATGCTGGAGGAGCAGGGGCTGTTCCTGGCTCTGGAGGTTCTGGAGGAGGAGCTTCTCGAGGTGCTGTTGGTGGAACAAGTAATCAAGGTTCTGTTAATGGCTCAACTTCATATGGACATGCTGGTGGAAATGGTCCAGGTGGTGGAGGACAATCAGGTGGTGGTGGAGGAGGTGCTGGTGCTATTGGTGGAAATACTGCTTCTTCTGATACTGGCGGTGTCGGAGGTGTTGGTATTGCGTCTTCAATTTCAGGAGCTTCAACATATTATGGCGGCGGCGGAGGAGGTTCTAGTAATTATAGTACGGTTGCTGGTGGAAATGGAGGCGGTGGAACTGGCGGAAGTCAATATACTTCTCCTACAGCTGGAACTGCAAATACTGGAGGTGGTGGAGGAGGGGAAAGGATGAATGGTATAGGGAAAAATGGTGGTTCTGGTATTGTAATAGTTAGATACCTTACAAATTCTAAAAAGCCAACAGTTACTATTGGAGGAGTTGCAGCAACAAATATCGTGGTTGTTAATTCAACAACAATAACTGCCACAACCCCTGCTCATACAGCTGGAGTAACTGATGTTGTGGTTACAAATTACGACGGACAATCTGCAATACTTACAAATGGATATACTTATAATTATTTATATCCCGCACCTGTTGTTTCTGGTCTCAATCCTTCTTCTGGTGCAGCATCAGGAGGAACTATTGTGAATATCACAGGTACTGGATTTGTGGCTAGTCCCGTTACGGCTACTGGTGGAACAATAACAACTGATGGTAATTATACCGTTCACACATTTACAACAAATGGAACATTTACAGCTGATGCAAGTCTTCCAGTTGAAGTCTTGGTTGCGGCTGGTGGAGGTGGTTCTGGAGGTGGCCCTGAAAGTGGCGCTGGTGGTGGTGGTGGTGTGCAGCATCATTCAAGCTGGTCTGTTGCTAGCGGTTCTCCAAATAATGTGGTAGTTGGTGGCGGTGGCGGAGGTGGTCCATATATGACAAATGGAACAAATGGAACTAGCTCATCATTTGGTAGTTTGATTGCTAATGGTGGTGGTGGAGGGGGCCATTATGGTGCTGGATCAGGGTCTGTTCCTGGCTCTGGAGGTTCTGGAGGAGGAGCTTCTCGAGGTTCTGTTGGTGGAACAAGTAATCAAAGCTCTATTGATGGTTCAACTTCATATGGACATGCTGGAGGAAATGGTCCAGGTGGCGGCGGAACTTCTGGCGGTGGTGGAGGAGGTGCTGGTAGTGTTGGTGGTAATGGTTCTGGTGGCACTGGTGGTGTTGGTGGCATTGGTGTGGCATCTTCTATTTCAGGAGTAGCTACTTATTATGGCGGTGGAGGTGGTGGTGCTAGTGATGGTTCTTCAGTTGCTGGTGGTGCAGGTGGTGGAGGAACAGGAGGAAGTTCATCGGTCGCACCAACAGTAGGTACGCCTAATACTGGAGGCGGTGGAGGAGGAGAGAGAAATCCTAGCACTGGTAAAAGTGGTGGATCTGGCATTGTAGTTGTGAGATATCTTACAAATTCTAAGGCACCAACGGTTACTATTGGTGGCACTCCTGCAACCAATGTTTCAGTTACAAGTTCAACCACAATAACTGCAACAGCTCCCGCACATGTTGCAGGAACAGCTGATGTTGTTGTCACAAACTACGATGGACAATCTTCAACACTTACGAATGGTTATACTTTCAATCCAGCTCCAACAATAACTACAGGAGCAGTTTCCCCATCCAGTGCAAAAATTACCGGAGGAGACACAATTACAATCACGGGCACAGGATTCTATGGAACTCCATCAGTAACTTTCGGCGGTACGGCTGCGACAGGAGTTACGGTTGTAAATCCAACAACTTTAACTGTAATAACTCCAGCACATGTTGTGGGTCAGGTTAATGTTGTAGTAATAAATCCAGATAGTCAAAGTGCAACACTTGCAAATGGGTTTACATTCACAGAACTTCCTCCAACTTTAAGTTCAATTTCCCCCGATAATGGACCAATTGTGGGAGGGACTAATGTAACGATAAATGGGAGTGGATTTTTTCCTAAAAATACAGGTGGAGATGTTGGATGGGGAATAGTGGCAGGAAAAATATTGCCAACAGTCATGCAAGCCTCCAAGGCAGTATCAGTAGGTAATAGTTTGTATTTATTTGGTGGTCATAACGGGATAACAACTACTAATGCTATCTATACTGCCCCACTTGCAGATCCAACAACGTGGACTGATACTGGAAAAACCTTGCCAAGCACTAGCACACTTCTTTCAAGTCTGGCAATAATAGATAATAATTTATATTTGTTTGGCGGATACAATGGAGCTGTTGCAAGTAGCGCTATATTTACAGCATCTGTTGCTGATCCTACAACGTGGACAGTTGTATCTGAAAAAACATTGCCAGCAGGTCTTTTTGGGGCTCAATTTGCAACCGTGGGTGAAAATATATATTTATTTGGTGGACACAATGGTACTGCCGCTACTAATGTTATTTATACCGCCACTATTTCTGATCCCACCACTTGGTCAGTTGTTTCAGGCAAGGTTTTACCGCAAAATGTCTATCAGTCACAAATAATTAAAATAGAAAATAATCTGTATCTGTTTGGTGGATATAACGGAAGTTCATGGGTTAATACTATTTATACTGCAACTGCATCCGACCCAACAACTTGGTCAGTTGTGTCTGGAAAAACATTGCCAGGGAACTTGGGAGCATCACAATTGATAAATATTGGAGATAAGCTATATTTGCTTGGCGGATACAATGGATCAAGCGTGAATAGTATCTACACAGCAACTATTTCTGATCCAACTACTTGGACAGTATCAAGCAGCGTTCTGCCTGAAAATTTGCAGGGATCTGCTGTCTTAATTATTGATAACTACGTGTATTTATTTTCTGGGTATACAACAACATACGTTAATAAGATTTATCGTGCACCCCTCTCACATTTCAGGGGCAACGTCTACAATAATTCCTGGATTACTAATTGGCCAACAGTTGCAACTGATCAAACAAATGTAGTTATTGGAGGTGCTCCAGCCACGAATATTAATTTCACAAATTCAACCACAATAACTGCTACAGCTTCTGCACACGTTGCAGCAATGGCTGATGTTGTGGTAACAAATTATGATGGACAATCTGCAACTCTTGCTGGAGCGTATGAATATCGCAATTGGATTACTAGGGGAACATATACTTCAACTGTAAAATCTTCTCCCGGAACATTATTTGGGACAATTAATTGGAATGCATCAATACCAGTAGATACTGCTGTTGTGATGAGAGTCAAATCATGCACAACAGCTGATTGTTCAGATAAGCCATCCTGGACTGGTTGTGATTTGGCTTCAATTGATAATGGTACGGACATTTCAGGCAAAGGATGTGTGGTGGATGGTCAGCAGTATGTTCAATATCAAGCATATCTTACAACTGATTCAGCCAGTGTTAATCCATATTTGGATAGCGTTACAATTTATGACCAACCTCAATATGCAACAACTTTTTCAAAAATGATTTCTTCTCCATATAATACTGGAGATTTAAACAATGCTGTTTCGAAAATTGTGTGGAATGCAACAAATGACAATCCAGTGTCGGAAGGTCAAGTTGCGATGCAAATAAGAACAGCTCCAGACAATGGCTCTGGTGTTCCAGATTGGACAAATTCAACTTGGTGTGGGCCAACTGATTGTGCAGCAATTCCAAACTCAACAAGCTCTTTTGCAACAAGTTATTATACCGATAAAGTTGGTGCAACTGCTATTAATTCAATCAATAGAGATGCTATTAATGACCAATGGGTTGAATATGCCACATTTTTGAAATCAGCAAATGGAAGTGTGAAGCCAACTCTTTCTGATGTGACGCTGTCATATGTTGTCAATGCTCCTCCTGAGCTTCGAAATGTTGCCGCTGTTCAAGAAAATGATGGAGCTGTAACTGTTGCCTATGATGTTAGAGATCCAGACACTAGCACTGGCGCGACTGTGAATAAAGTGAATGTTTCTTTGGAATATTGCAGTGCAAATTGTGGGAATATTGGCAGTGAAACATGGACTCAAGCAACAAATGTTACTGGAGATGCTGGCGCGGATATTGCTGTTGCTGAGGTTGATTGGAGTTCTGGTTATCAGCTTTCCTGGAACGCTAAAGCTGATTATCCAAATCAATTTAATAACACCAATTTCAAAGTTAGATTGAAAGCTGATGATGGCGAGGGTGCAAACAATACTAAAACTTCCGAAGCAGCTGTTTCAGTTTTTGATACTAAAAATCCAGTTGCTGGTGCTTTGCCGATAATTGTTGATGCAACAACTTCGCCGGCAAATGTGACACTTAGCGCTTCTGATGATAGTGCATTTGAAATGAAGGTTTCAACAAGTCCAACACTTTCCGGTGCAAATTGGGAAGCATATAACACAATAAAAACAATTACTCTTGCTACTGCCCCTGCAACAATTTATGTTCAATTTAAGGATGCGTATGGAAACGCGAGTGCAATTTTGAATGTCACAACACCAGAAGTTCCTGCTTCCGTGATGATTCAAGATGTTTCAAATATGCACGACAGTCTTTCTGAATATAGATTGTTTGCAGCATGGAAAGTTGCAGTTTCTCCGACACCTGGCTTTGGTTCCTATAAAGTTTATAGATCGCTGGATCAATCAACATGGACATTATCTGGAACAATTACTGATCGTCTTACAAATTATTATGTAGACAAAACAGTTAGTGGTGATACTAATTATTATTATAAAATTACAACTAACGATGTTGGTGGGAATATTTCAGCATATTCAAATGTGCTTAATGGAAAGGCTAATGGACTCAGAGACGCTGGGGAAGATAGTGGAGCAGAACAAGCACCACCATCGATTTCAAATGTGACAATTGATCAAATTACTAATGTTTCAGCCCGAATAAATTGGACTACAAACACTTTGTCTAGCTCAACTGTTGGTTATTCAACTACTGCTGGAAATTTTGCTCAAGAGGTTGGGACTAATTCAATGACAACAAGTCACAGTGTGATTGTTGGAAGTCTTTCTCCAAACACGAAATATTATTTTCAAGTAAAGTCAGTTGATTCTCTTGATTCAATGTCGGTTGATTTTAATGGTGGAAATGGATATGACTTTACAACTGCAGTAGGCGATTCAGTCTTGCCAATAATTTCTAATATTAATGTTGCTGCAAAAACATCGTCAACTGCAACAATAAATTGGAATACTGATGAGAACGCTACAAGTTTTGTTGAATATTCAAAAACAGACGGGTTTGGCACAGGTGCACTTTTTGGAAATTATACACTCACAACAAGTCATTCTGTTGTGGTGCCATCATTGGAAGCAAATGCAACCTATTATTTCAAAGTTCATTCCAAAGATGCTTCAAATAACGAAAGTGTTTCTAGTCAGTCCAGTTTTGTTACTGATCCAAGTGGAGATGTTGTTGCGCCAATAGTAAGTGATATTTCGGTAACTTCAAGTTTTAATTCAGCCTTGGTTTCTTGGACCACAGACGAAAATTCAAACAGTTATGTTGAATTTGGCATAACAACTGGATATGGCAGAATATTTGGTCATTCAACATTGACCATGGATCATAACGTCCAGCTTCCAGCTGATCTGATTCAAAACACAACCTATCATTATCGTATTCATTCCACCGATGGATCTGGAAATGAGTCGATATCATTGGATGGCACATTTTTGACAGAAATGGATGTTGCTGATGTTACTGCGCCGAATATTTCAAATATTGCTGTTGGTAGTCCAGCATCAACAAGTGTTTCTGTTACTTGGAACACAAATGAAAATGCTACAAGCTTCATTGGTTATTCTCTCGATGGTGGAAATACTTTTTCTCAGCAAGGAAACAGTGTTCTTGCAACTTCCCATAGTATAACTTTGGTTGGGCTCACATCCAGCACGAATTATCTTTTGAAAATTATTTCCACAGATGCTTCTGGCAATACTGCGACTGATGATAATAGTGGTCAATATTATGCAATTGCAACTCCGTCTGGATCGCAAGTCCCTGTTCTTTCAAGCATTACAACAAGTGCTATCACATATGATCAGGCAACAATAACATGGAATACAAACAACTCAGCAACATCATTTGTGGAATATGGACTTGATAATGGTTATGGAAATGCTGTTGGAAAATATGCAACTTCGACATCACACAGCATTCAATTGAAAAATCTTTTGGCCGGTCAAACATATCATTTCCGCGTGCGTTCAATTGATCAATCCGAAGCAGTTTCCGGTGACTACACATTTTCAACACAGGCTGCTCCTGATTCTGCTGGTCCAATTGTTGCAAACATTGTTTCAACTCCAAACATAAACAAGACACAAATTATGGAAATATTTTTGGTAACAATACACTAACCACAACTCATAGTGTTCAACTTCCTTCTGACCTAAGTCAAAATACAACATATCATTATCGAATAAGAACATCTGATGCTCTTGGTAATTTGACCGTTTCTGCTGGTAATATTTTTCAGACAACTGCCGATCCATTAGATGTGTCAGCCCCAATCATTTCTAGTGTAGACATTTCTAGTCCAACCGTTACTAATATAACTGTAAATTGGACAACAGATGAAAATTCAACAAGTTACGTTGCATATTCTCTTGATGGAACAACTTTCGTTGAACAGGGTAGTGCAACGCTTACCAAAAATCATTCTGTGACAGTTGTCGGGCTAACGCCTAATACTGATTATGAATTGCAAATAAAATCATCTGATGCAATGGGAAATGTTGCAACAGATGATAATGCTGGAGCAAATTACACACAAAGAACTCAGACGTCGTTGTTACTTGGACAACGGATATTAATGCTGATTCTAAGATTGAATATGGCGTAGACACAAACTATGGAGTTTTTGTTGGGAAGGATGATTCAACAAAAAATCATAGTGTGACAATAAAAGGCTTGCTCACATCAACAACATATCATCTTCGTGCACATTCCACAGCAACAACCGAAGCAGTTTCCGGTGACTACACATTTTCAACACAGGCTGCTCCTGATTCTGCTGGTCCAATTGTTGCAAACATTGTTTCAACTCCAAACATAAACAATGGTACAGACACAAATTATGGAAATATTTTTGGTAACAATACACTAACCACAACTCATAGTGTTCAGCTTCCTTCTGACCTAAGTCAAAATACAACATATCATTATCGAATAAGAACATCTGATGCTCTTGGTAATTTGACCGTTTCTGCTGACAATACTGTTCAAACTTCTGTTAACCCTGTTGATACGATTGAACCTGTAATTTCAGAGGTATCAATTTCAAGTCCATCAGTAACAACTATTACAGCCAGCTGGACAACAGATGAAAATTCAACAAGTTACGTTGCATATTCTCTTGATGGAACAACTTTCGTTGAACAGGGCAGTGCAACGCTTACCCAAAATCATTCTGTGACAGTTGTTGGGCTAGTGCCTAATACTGATTATGAATTGCAAATAAAATCATCTGATGCAATGGGAAATGTTGCAACAGATGATAATGCTGGAGCAAATTACACACAAAGAACTCATAATATTGATGGCGAATCAGTTGTGATTACTTGGATAACTGATATTAGCGCTGATTCGCAGGTGGAATATGGAACAGATGCAAACTATGGAACAAAAATTGTATTAGAAGAGGATAATATTAGTCATAGTGTTACAGTTAAAAGCTTGATTCCTGGTGCAACATATCATTTCCGTGTTCATTCAATTGCTCAAACGGAAGGTGTTTCTTCTGACCATTTTTTCACAACATTACCACCACCAGATGCAACAGCACCAATAATTTCTGGAATTGTTTCATCTGGAATTTCAGATGTAGCTGCGACAATAACATGGAATACAAATAAGAACACGGATTCCATTGTGCATTTTGGAAAAAATGAAAATTATACACGTATTGCTGGTGATAAAAATGCCAGTGCAAATACGCACAGCGTTTCTCTTGGAGATTTGGATCCAAGCACAACATATCATTATCAAATTGAGGCCAGAGATGAATTTGGCAATGTATCATTAAGCGCAGACCAAACTTTTACCACGCTTGTTGATTCAGTTGCTTTAAGCATTTCAAATGTGGAAGTTTTGGCAACGACGCAAACAAATGCCGTGATTAGTTGGGACACAAACAAAGATTCTTCAACCAGGATTATTTATGGCAAGGATCATGATTTGACTTCCAGCAATGAAACTTTGCTTTTTGGAAAAAATCATTACATCACAATATCAAGCCTGGAAAAAGGAACACAATATTATTACAAAGTTGTTTCTGTTGATGCTGTTGGGAATGTTGAAGAATCAGCAGAAGAAAGTTTTATTTCTGGCGTCGACCCATCCCTCGATCATCCTCCTTTGGAAACAATAACTTTTGAAGATGAAAATCCTTCAGTTTTGACTGACACAGCTGCCGTGATTTCTTTTTCAACAGATCAAATCGCTAATTGTTTTGTAAAATACGGAGTAACCTCTGGCTCTGACAACTACACCTACACCCCTGTAGCAGAAAAAGCCAACACCTTTAACAAAACTCATGCCATTGCTTTGACAGGCATGCTATTTAGCACAAAACATTACTACATGGTTACCTGTCAAGATAACCTAACAACTCCATCCACAGTGGTTTCTTCAGAAAAAGATTTCACAACTCTGGAAAAGAAATATACTCAAAGTGAAATTACCGGTCTTGATGATTTGGCTCCAACCATAACCAACGTTAAAGTTTCAAACGTAAATGGAGAAAATGCTGTT
>Ga0076206_146_pt1 | contig 14484 bp, 14 predicted proteins | sample RifGroE2_FD_67812 | JGI IMG/M metagenome (GOLD analysis project Ga0076206, IMG submission 67812) | Parcubacteria (Moranbacteria) bacterium GW2011_GWE2_36_40
GCGTTCAACATTATTAAGCTGATGCCTAATTTGTGTTTTTTTCTTATCCAATTCCTGCTCAGCTCCTGAGTCCTCAGCCTTGCCAGATTCACGATTAAGCTCATCCGTCATCTTGTCCACCTCTCGCTGCATATTCATCATAGTTGCGCCAAGAGCTTCTTTTTCGCTCGAAAATTGCTGACGCTCAGATTGAAACTGATGCCACAAAAAGGAAAACAATTTTGTTTGTTTTTCCTTCAATTCATCAGCCACCACTCTTCCCTGCTGCGCTTTTTCAGCTTGGCGTTTCAACATTCGAAGATGTGGTTCAATCTCACGAATAAGCCCAGCCGTTCTTTCCATATTCTCTCTCGTTGAATCAAGCTTCTTTAGCGCTCTATCTTTTTTGATTTGATATTGCTTCACACCAGCAGCATCTTCAAGCACACTGCGACGATCAGTTGGCGAGGCATTTAAAAGAGCATCCGACATTCCTTGATTAATAACGCAATAACTCTCCTTGCCAACTCCAGCCTTAGCCAATAAATCACTAACATCAAGCAAACGTGAACGATTTCCATTAATCAAATATTCTGATTCACCAGAGCGATACAATTTTCTAGTAATAATAACCTCCGTAAATTCCAAGGGGATTCTTTTATCTGAATTGTCAAAATGCAGCGACACTTGCGCACTTGAAAGTCTGGCTTTTGTTCCGCTGCCAGCAAAAATAATATCCTCAGCCTTTTTTCCGCGAAGTGTTTTCATTGACTGCTCTCCCATCGCCCATTTGATAGCATCAGAGGCATTTGATTTTCCAGATCCGTTTGGTCCTACAATCGCTGTGATTCCCTTGGCATCATTTCCAACATTAAAATTCCCCGCTGGCAAAAATTCCAGCGTGGTCTTATTGGCAAATGATTTAAAACCCGATATTTCAACTTTCTTTAGATACACAAGGGTTTGTAAAGTTTTTAAAGTTTGTAAAGTAAAATGCAAACAAAATCCATCTTCTGGACTTTATGAACTTTTTAACTATTACATTGTACCACACTTTTTTATTGTTTAGCAAAGTGAGCAACAGGAAAGAAAAAGCGCTTTTATTAGAGATCTAATAAAAGCGCTTATGTAAGTTGGGACTGAGAGAGTACAAAAGGTTGTGGGTTAAGGTTAACACTTTTTACCGGTCCTTTGAGGACATGTCATGTGAGCATTGAAAATGCATGCTACGAGCCATAACTATCGGTTTATGTTTTCCTTCGCTCTCTCAAATCCCAAGATGAAATTGTGGAGCAAGAACACAAATTCAGAGTGGAGAAAAACTCTCTTCATGAAAATGTATTCTTGATCCGGATGGAATGTTTTTGGTGAACGGGTCGTCAGGTTACTGGCCGGGTCGCATATTTTCGCACTGATCCAATTTGGATGATGCCTTATGGCGTAGTCGCGGCTCTTTTCCCTTCCCTGCTCTAAACATTCCAATGTATTTGGTCTGAATGCGTCCAGTAAAGATTTTTGCCATGGGGGGCGTATTTCTCCACTGGACGCACCGGCTTTGAGGCTCCAAAAGGTCTAAACCATTTGGGAGCCAAAATAAACAGGTGTAGGTGTCAGAGGGTTGGTGTTGTAAATTTGTATTTTTATACAAAATCACACCAATCCCTCTGACATCTCTATCATATACCCAAAACAAGGTTTGTCAAATGAAAAAATCCGCAAGGCATTTCTGCTTTACGGACTTTATGACTTTCAGCTTTATATACTTTATTTACTTATATGAGCAGCCATCTCCACTAACCTATTCGAGTATCCCCATTCATTGTCATACCAACCGACGATTTTGACTTGATTACCCATCGACATTGTCAGCGGCAAATCCACAATTGATGAATGCGGATTCATTTTATAATCCATAGAAACCAATTCTTTTTTGGTTGCATCAAGAATGTTTATCATACTGCCAAGAGCAGCTTTTTCAAAAGCCGCATTAATCTCTTCGACAGTTTTTGGTTTCTCCACTGTGCAGATAAAATCAACAATAGAAACCACCGGCGTTGGCACGCGCAGCGCTATTCCATCGAGTTTGCCTTTTAAGTGTGGAATAACCTTTCCCACTGTTTTGGCAGCTCCTGTGGTGGTTGGAATAATTGAAAGGCCGGCAGCTCTGGCGCGGCGCATATCGCGATGAGGCAAATCCAAAAGATTTTGATCGTTGGTATATGAATGTGTGGTTGTCATAAACCCTTGCTCAACATTGCAAAGATCATCCAAAACTTTGATCATCGGCGCCAGACAATTTGTCGTGCAAGAACCGTTTGAAACAATCGCTTCGCCTTTATATTCTTTCTCATTTATTCCCAAGAGATACACCGGCACATCATCTTTTGGCGGTGCAGAAAGAACAACTTTTTTTGCTCCAGCAGCAATGTGTTTTCCAGCGCCTTCTTGATCCAAAAATATTCCAGTACAATCCAAAACTACATCAACTTCCATTTTTTTCCAAGGCAAATTCAAAGGATCTTTTTCAGAAAAATATTTTATCGGCTTGCCATCAATAATAAGCTCGCTATTTTCTTTATCAGCAACAACCTCTCTTTCATAAATACCATACGATGAATCATATTTCAAAAGATGAGCGCTTGTTTCAATATCAGTCAAATCGTTAATCGCCACAACTTCCATACCTTTTTTTTCAAAAGCAATTTTGAGCGACGGTCTTCCAATTCTCCCAAAACCATTAATTGCAACTTTGAGCATAATCAGTGAGCAATGAACAGTGAACAGTGAACAACAAGTCACTAATCACCTTCACCAATATTATTTAATTTATTAGACATTGTATCAATACTAGACCAGAGCATCTTACTAACCTCCTCCGCATCTTATTCGCCATCAATGCTGACCAAATGCCAATGATCACCTTGGAATTTTTTGATATTAAATTTTGTTTTTTCTAAAATTGTTCCTTTGACAATATTCTTGATGCCAAATTTCAGATTATCAACACTGATATCTTCCACATGTTCGTCGTGTCCATCGTGCGCTAGGGCAATTTGCCCAATTTCAAGAGAAACAGAATCGATTTGTGAAAGTTTTTCACTTTTCACAATTTTCATCAAGTCATCAACAATTTCTTTGGCCAACATAAAATCATGCATAAAATCAACTGACAACCGATAACTGACAACCGATAACAAAAGAGCATGGTTGTTAGTTGTAAGTTGTTTGTTATTAGTTATTCAGTGTACTGCGCAGCTGATGCAGGGATCGTAGGCGCGAATGAATGCGCGCATTTTTCTCTCCATGGCTTTTTCATCTTTCTCAATAATTCCAGGGATAAATGCTGCGATATCATCTTCCAAATGAGTCAAAAATTGTGCAGTAGGAGAAATAATATTCACGTTTTTAATATAACCCTTTGGATCAATATCCACCCAATAATACAACGTTCCGCGCGGTGCTTCCACAGCTGCTGCAGCAGATCCCTCACGCACCACATATTTTTTGGTAATTGCTTTTTCCAAATCAGCATGTGTCAGCTCTTTAAGAAGCTGAATTGAATCTTCGACACAATGAACAATTTCCACCATTTGATAAAGCACATTGTGAAATGGATTATAATCAGGCATATTAAAATTCAAACTTTTCAAATATTCACGTGCCTCATAACTCAATTTTTCGGCATTATTATTGACTCTAGCAATAGCTCCAACCATGTAACTGGTCTTACCATCACGCATAACTCTCTTAACTATTTCCTTGGGACGCTGAAACTCATGAAAATTTTCTTCAAATTTTTGCACATCGACAAAAAGACCCTTGTTGGAAGTAACATCTCCATCATAAATTGCATATTCTCCTTTTGTCTTCAAGCAGACATATTCAGTTGGACGAGAAAAATTAGGAGTTTTAATGGTCTTAAAAAATGCTGCTAATTCCAAAGCAATCGGCAAAGTTTCTTGACCCTTTATTATGAGAGCCTGCAATTCTTCTATGGTTGGAACTTTTTTGAATCCGCCAACTTCATTTGTGAGTGGATGCACAACGCGCCCTCCAATAATTTTTATCAACTCCATGCCATATTCTCTGATTTTTACAGCCATTTTTGTTTGCTCTGGATATTCTTTCACAAGCTGCAAATCATTTTCAATATCCAAAAAATCAGCTAGCGACAAGAAAAACAAATGCAGAGCATGCGAATGAATAAACTGGGCGTGTTCCATGACTCTTCGCAATTTTTCAGTTTCTGGAGTAACCTCAACCTTCATTGCATTCTCAATAGCCTTTATTGCGGTCAAATTGTGTACCACAGGACAAATGCCGCAAATTCTCTGTGCAATTACTGGCATGTCTTTGTATTCTCGTCCGATCAATATTCCCTCGATCAAACGAATTCCTTCTTGCACCTCAAACTTAGCACTTTTGACATCGCCCCTAATAACACTCGCCATAAAGCCAGTGTGCCCTTCGATTTTTGCAATGTGATTTATCTTAATATTCATTGTGTTTCTATTTAATGTTCAATATAAATGTAAATAAAATTCGAAAATATTTTTTATTTTTTCACTAGAAATGAGTCTCCTTGGTGTTTTATTAAAAAGTTGCAATTATTTCTCCGTGATAAAAATAAAAATATATTTGAGTAATTTTATTTCTCCTTATGATCTGATTCCCAATCTTCAATATCATCTTTAAGTCCATAGATTTCAGTTGTGTTTTCAAATTCTTCGTCGGTCATCATTGTTTTCAAAGTCATTTTCATGGCTTTCACATTTCCTGTTGGACGAAGTCCTCGACAACCCTGGCATCCCATGCGAGAAGTTGGACACACTGCATCGCAGCCACCCAAAATCATTGGTCCAAAACAAGGTTTTTTATCAAGCAATAAACAACGATTACCTTTCTTTTTACATTCCACACAAACAGGAGAATCAGGAATTGTCGGCAACTCTCCTTCGCCTTTCACATTGGCAAGAAGTATCGGAAAATATTTCAAAAATTCTTCACCTGTAATCGGACAACCAGGAAAAGTAAAGTCGACTTTCACAAAATTATCAACTTCCTGAACTTCTTCAGTTTCAATGCCTTGAATATATTTATATACATGCTTTACTGTTTGCTGCTTTTCATGATAATTTCTAATCTCTGGAATTCCACCCATTGCCGCACAGTTTCCAATCACCACCAAGAGTTTGCTACGTTTTCGAAGTTCCATCAAAGTTTTTTTATTGGCTGCAGTCATTGGATTGCCTTCCACAAATCCAATATCGATTGGCTCTCCAGCATCCCCCTCATCCTCAAGCAAACGAAAATCAACCATTTCAACTTGATCCATGGCTTCCAAAAATTTTTCACCCAAATCCAATAACGCAAACTGACAACCCTCACAGGATGTCAGCGAAACAATGGCTATTTTGGGTTTTTTTGTTTCTTGAGAAGCATCAGTTATTAGAACATTTTCATCCATATTTATATCTATTTTCATTTTATTTTAATTTTATCTTAGCTCAAATAAAAACACTGCTTATTTTTCAGTACAATCCTATTATATCACATTTCTCTTTTTACGACCTGCCCATTTTCCAATTTTTCAAAACCATACTGTTCAAGTATTTTTCCTTCCACGTCCTCGAAGTCTTTTCGTTGATTTTCGTGCATTCTAACCTTATCTTTTGTTGGTAAAGTTTTTTCCTGATCCATTTTGATCAATAAAGATTCTTGAATTCTGTGCAACATGAAATTTAACTCTTTGCAACGAAGTTTGAGTTTTACAACCGGCGGAAGATTTTCGTCCAAAGGATAAAATTTCAACTTTTCAATATCAAAGGGAGGAAAGGGATTCAAAGGGGTTAAAGGGTTATCTGATACAGTTGATGCTATCTTTTGATTTAAAGGGTTGTCTGATACAGTTAATGCTATTTTACAATTCATAGAATTCCCCATTTCTCCCATATCTGCAGTTTCTCTTGTTCCCCTTTCTTCCATTTCCGCAGCTCCTTTTATTTCCCTTTCTCCCATTTCCGCAGATCCCTTTAATCCTATTTCTCCCATTATCCCCTTTATCTCTGTTAAATCTCTATAAACTCCTCTCCAAATATCATTGCAATCTTCCTCTAACTCAGCAATTGCACCAATACAAAATCCTAAAAAATCATAATATTCTTTCGTTGTATTCCGTCTCCACCCCTCGACAATATTTTGCTTTCCACTTCTTGCAGATCTGTCCATCTGATCTGCCAAATCATAAAGAGTTTTTGTTTTTGGAAAAAGATGCGTAAGTTGGTTGCATCTAAGTTGCAATTCTTCGGCTTTTTGATATGCCAAAAGCTTTCGATAACCATATGGATCTTTATACGGTTTGAGCATAAAACTAAATTAAAAGGGATTAATGGGATTCAAAAGGGCTTAAAGGGTTGGCGCTGTATTCTGTATTCTGTATTCTGTATTCTGTATTCTGTATTCTGTATTCTGTATTCTGTATTCTGTATTCTGTATTCTGTATTCTGTATTCTGTATTCATATACCATTTTTTAAATTCCCTTTTATCCCTTTATCCCCATTATACCCTTTTTTGTGCAATAGTGATAGACTTATATTATGCAAGAATTTAAAATAACTAACAAAAATAAGGACGTTATCCTGGCCCTCGGCGGCGAGTCGACGGGAAATTTTTCAGCGTACAAAAATGGAAAAATTTATTTTTCCGAAGATTTTGGAGATCTGCTAGACGACATTAATTATAGTAAATTCAAAAGCGAATTATACAAATTTTTGAAATCTAATAAAATCAAACCAAATATAATCCTTAGCGATTTACATCCGCTTTTTCATACAACCATACTAGCACAAGAATTAGCCAAAAAGTATAAAGCAAAATATATTCCAGTTCAACACCATCTCGCCCATATATTTTCTGCTATTGGAGACCAGATCGTGGAGCGTGGAGTGTGTAGCGTGAAGCGTGAAGCACTCGGCATTGCCTGTGATGGAACAGGATATGGCTATGATGAAAAAATTTGGGGAGGAGAAGCTTTCAAGATACAATACGCAAAATACAATACACAAAATACTAGAATTGGGCACTTGGAAAATCAAATTATGATTGGCGGCGAAATAGCTATCAAGGAGCCGGCACGCCTACTAATTTCCATTTTATCAAAATTCTTAGAAAAAAAGGATGCTTATAAATATGTAAAGAAATATTATTCAAAAAATGAATTCGAACTTCTTTGGAATCAGCTTCAGCAAAATTTCAATTGTATCGAGACTTCCAGCACTGCGCGCATTTTAGATGCAGTTTCGGTTCTTTTAGAATTTTCCAAAAATGAAAGCCTCAGTAAACATGGTCCTGTAGATTTGTTAGAAAAAAATTCAACAATCCCCTATCAAATAAAACCGGTTGTGGAATTTAATGAAATTGAAAAAATGTGGATTCTAAAAACCACACCACTCTTTAAATACTTAATAAAAAATTTGCACAAAGATAAAAAACGCCTCGCTGCCACTGCACAGAAATATATCGCTGACGGACTATTGGAAATCACCCGCAGGTGTCATCCTGAATTTATTTCAGGATCTCGAGAGATACTGAAACAAGTTCAGCATGACAATGTATTTTTTGCCGGCGGTATGGCGAATAATAAAATTATTTCTTCTATTCTTGAATTAAAAGGGGTTTATACAAATAAAAAAATCCCCCGTGGTGACGCAGGACTTTCTTTTGGACAAACATTTTATTATCTTTTAACAAATTCGAGGGACTAGCTTTCCTCTGGGCATCTCTATTGGTCGCAAAGATCCAAGAACTGTTTTGAGAAATACACCTTTACCCTTTTCGACGTGTCCAATTATTTTAGCTTCAGGATTGAATTTTTTAAGAATTTGCAAAACTTTTTTAGCATCTTTTTCGGACACAGCGCAAATAAATCTTCCTTCGGAGGCAAATGACAAAACGTCAATTCCCAAGAGGCCAGCTATTGCAAAAGTTTCTTTTTTGTATGGAAGTAATTCTTCCTCAAGAACAATTTTTGCTTTTGATTTTTCAGCAATTTCAATAATATTAGCAGAAAGTCCTCCCCTAGTAGGATCCTTGGCAGCATGAACATATTTTGCAATTGCTTGCATTTCTTTGTTGAGTGTTTTTGAATCGCTAACAACTTTTGTTTTATAATTAAAGCGTGAACTTAAGAGTGCAACTGTGTGTTCTCCAAGATCTCCTGAAGAAATAACAACGTCACCGATTTTTGCCCCTGAATTTGAAATTATTTTTTTGGTCAATCCAACTCCTGCAGTTGTAATTTCAATCTTATCCAGTTTACCTTTTGGCAAAACCTTTGTATCACCCGTTACAATTGGAACGCCTGCTTCGCGTGACATTTTTTGAATTGATTCACTTATTTTCAAAAGATCCTTCATGGGAAATCCTTCTTCAATAACCATGCTTAATGATAATCCTTGTGGCACAGCACCCATCATCGCCAAATCATTAATTGTGCCACAAACTGCAATTTTTCCAATATCACCACCTGGAAAAAAAATTGGATCAACAATATACGCATCTGTCGTAAAAACTAGATGCTGATTTCCAATCTTAAGAGTTGCACCATCGTCCATCTGGTTTTTCCATTTTCCCTTATCGCTAATAACATTTCTAATCAACGAAATAAGTTCGGATGATTTTTGTCCGCCTCCGCCATGATCCAGCTCAATATTGTCAGCTTTATTTATTGTCATATATATTATTTTGCATATCTAAAATAATTATTGCATGCACCCTCGTCTGAAACCATGCACGGTCCATACGGTTTTTCTGGTGTGCAAGTTTTTCCAAACATTGGACACCTTTCAGGAGTGATAAGCCCACGAATAACTTCACCACAACGACAGCCGGTGGGTTTTTTAGATTTAGAAATATCCATTTTTGATAAAATATCCCTATATTTTATTTTTGCATTTAATTTTGGATTTTTAACTTCCAACCCAGAATTTGGAATTATTCCAAAACCGCGCCAATTACCTTCACCAATCTCAAAATAATCCGCAATCATTTTTTGTGCAACCCTATTTCCCTCTTTTTTAACAAGTCTTACATATTCGTTTTCAACCTCCCTTCGCCCATCCCTAATCTGACAAAGAATCATATATATTCCAACCAAGACATCTTGGGCTTCAAAACCAGTGATGACCTGGGCAATATTCATATGCTCATAAGGCTCAGTTCCAACAATTGCTGAAACATGTCCAGGGCTTATGAAACCATCTATTTTTATTTCCCCCATGGAAAGCAAGGCATCCATAGCAGGAAGAAAAAGTTTATGTGTTGAATACACTGTTAAACCATTTTTTAAAGCCAGCGCCGTCATCGGAGTTGTCGTATCAAAACCCAGCCCAAAAAAAACCAGATTTGGAAATTCCTTCTTTATTTTAAGAGATTCCTCCACTGAATACACAGAAAAAACTTTTGCTCCTTGAGCGCCTGCTTGTTCCAAACTACCAAGAAAACCCGGCACACGAAGCACGTCGCCATATGTTGCAATTGGAATTCCCGCCTTGGCCAAATGAACTACTGCGTCAATATCCTCTTGTGCTGTCACACAAACAGGACATCCAGGACCAGTTAGCAGTTTTATATTTTTCGGCATCAATTGCCTGATTCCATTTTTACCAATAGCCTGAGTATGCGTACCACAGACCTCCATCAATGCCACACCTCTCTTAATTTGAGAAGCTACATTATGAATTTTTTTCAATATTTCCCTGAATGATTCTGTTTCCTTTTTCATATTCTTTTAAGACTTCCCAAGCATCTTGACTTGTTAATTGCTCAATTGCAAATCCTGCGTGCACAATCACATATTCTCCAACTTTTATTTCTGGCACAAGTGAGATGTTTACAACTTTTTGCACACCATCAAAATCAGCAGTTGCCTGCTGATTGTTAATTTCAATAATTTTTCCTGGAAATGCTAGACACATAAGGAAGTTACAAACTAAAAGTGCAAAACTAAAGGTAATTTAGTTTATCTTTTATTTTTTTGTATTTTACATTTTTCTCTTTAAACTTCAAGCTTTGCACTCTCTGCTATTCTTCACCAATCTCATCAGTTTTAAGGGTGTGAGTTTCTTCATTTTTTGAATGATTAGAAATACTACATTTTCCGGCACTGCAAAAATCAATCATTTTTTTCTGAACCGTTTTTTTTACTTCCTCTTGAGCATCACCTAATATTTTTCTAATATCAAAAGCTATTTCGTCCTTCTTGTGCACAGTCTTTATTATGCTGTTCACAAAAGCCACGCGCGTTGCGGTATCAACATTGAAGCAGCAAATTCCTCTTGCAACAGCTTCTTTTACTCTTCCATTTTCCCAATCAGATGCTCCATGCAAAATAAGCGGGACAGAAACTTTTTCTCTTATTTTTGAAAGTCTTTCGTAATCAGGTTCTTTTCTTTCTTTCACAAAACCATGCGCATTTCCAATTGCAACAGCAAGAGCATCCACCCCTGTTTGAGCAACAAACTCTGCCGCCTCTTCCGGCTTTGTCATGTACAAATCCCAATCAACTTCTCCTGCTTCCATTTCTCCAATATACGGCACACTTCCCAATTCTCCCTGAACATCAACTCCTTTTTCATGACAATATTCAACAACATTTTTTGTTACAGACACATTATCTGAAAAGTTTTTTCTCGAACCATCAATCATGACAGAGTTAAAACCAATTTCCACGCATTTTTTGCAAATATCGAAACTTTTTCCATGATCGAGATGAATTCCAACTGGAATTTCCGGGGCATAAAGCTCTGCACAATTTTTCACAATATTAAAAATCTGTCTTCCACCTGCATATTCCATCGTTTTCTCAGTAATCTGAATTATAACAGGACTTTTCAATTCCTTGGCAGCTTCAATAATAGCCCTGGTTGTTTCCATGTTAGTCGTGTTGAAGGCACCAACAGCATAGCCACCGTTCATTGCATCTGTTAGAATTTTTTTGACTGATGTTATCATAATTCAACGATCAAGGATCAGTGATCAAGGATCAGTATTAAATACCTCTCATTGTTCATTGCCTTTTGGTTTATTTATTGTTCACTGCTCCTTGTTCACTGCTCACTGATATTATTTCTGCTATCTTAACAAGTTCCATTGGAATTAAACTTTCTCTTCCCACCAACACGCCATCCATTCCCGGATCAATGCATAGTTGTTTTGCGGTTGTCACTTTCACACTACCGCCATACAAAACCTTAATTTTATCAGCAAGCTGAAGTCCATATTTTTCAGCAAATATTTTTCTGAGTAAAATTCTTGTTTCCAAAATTTCATCACTAGTCGGAATTGAATCACTACCAACAGACCAAACTGGTTCATAGGCAATAACGACAGAAGCAACTTTTGCTGAAGAAATATCAGCCAATCCCTCCACGATTTGCTGAACAATAATTTGAGCTGCAAATCCACTGTCTCGCTCTTCTCTTGTTTCTCCGACACAATAAATTGCAACAAGCCCAGCACTTATGACTGCTTTTATTTTTGAATTTGCAGTTTCATTTGTTTCGCCAAAATATTTTCTGCGCTCACTGTGACCAATAATCACAAATTCGACTCCCATATCCTTAAGCATTGTTGCAGAAATCTCTCCAGTATATGAACCTCGCTCCTCCCAAAAGATATTTTGAGCTCCAATAGAAACCGTTTTTGTTTTTGTTTTTTTGACAAAACTTTCCACATGAACAGATGGCGGACAAATCACTATTTTCGAATCCAACAATTTCTTGGCTTTTAATTCTTTTTTAAATGATTCAAAATAACGATCACGCTCAGCAATCGTGAGCAAGTTCATCTTCAAATTTCCAACTATTAATTTCTGCATATTTTTTATAAATACAAAGTTATCACACTAACAATTGCTCCTGCCACCATTGTTCCAACAAGCAAAAGAGGCAACGATTTTTTGAGCGGTACATCAAAAACAAAAGCTGCCAACGCACCAGTTAATCCTCCCAAAAGAGGAATTGGTGTTGCAGCCAAAATGAAAATTGCCCACTCCCCGTATTTCTCCATCTTTTCATTTGCCTTTTTTCTAGTATGTTCAAAAAGCCACTGGAAAAACTTTTCGAAAAATGGAATGTATTTCGACAAAAGTTTTGCGATTGGATCAAGCAAGATAACAATGACAACCATCACAAAATATGTTCCCGCCACAGAATAAAACCAGGCTGACAAAGGGCTCAATCCATACACTTTAATAGCTAATGGAATTGAGGCTCTAAGCTCTGTCACAGGAATAAATGCAATCAAAAAAGTTGCAAGCTCACGAGGTACATTTGAGAATAGTGAAATAATAAAATCTGACATAATAATAAAATTCAGAAACACAGATTTTCACATGAGCGCACATGATTACACTGATTTTTAAATCATGTGTAATCAAGATAAACAAGTGCTAATCAGTGGTTCAGATTATTTCTAAGATATTCCGCTGCTACTTCTGGTTGAATTGAAGAAATTTCAATACCAGTGTCCAATTCGAAACCTGCCCAAATTGAAGTGTGCGGCAAAATTTCAATGTGCCAATGAAAATGAGAATAATCTTTTCCATCGCATGGAGCACTATGGATATAAAAATTATAAGGAGGGTCATTAAGCGCACTATAAATTGCACCAAGTGCCTTGGAAAAAACTTCAGCCAATTTCACTTTTTGCTCATCAGTAATTCTCTCAAAATATGGAGAGTGTTTTTTTGGCATAACATGAACTTCAAATGCTACTCGTGAGGCAAATGGGCAATATGCAATAAAGTCATCATTTTCAAAAACAACACGTTGTCCATGCTCGCTCTCAAATTCACTCATTACACAAAATGCGCAGTGCTTGTTTGATTTGTGATATCTGTTTGCTCCGTCAAGTTCGAGTTGAATATATGGAGCCACAACTGGAATTGCCATGATTTGAGAATGAGGATGCGGAATTGAAGCGCCAACTTCTTTACCATGATTATGAAAAATAGCAATATAATTGACATTTTTCTTGTTCATGAGCTCCAAATAACGATCTTGATACGCATCAATAACTTCAGCAACTTCCATAACATCCATAAGTGCCATCTGCCTGAAATGATCTCGTGTAACCACAATTTCATGATAACCAACTCCAGACATCGCATTATATGGACCTTCAGAAGAAGCTTTTGAAGATTTTCCCGGAGAAAAAGCTGGGTATTTGTTTGGAAAAACTCTAAGAGTCCAATCCCCATCAGCTTTATGATAGATCAAAACATCTTTTTCTTGTCCGGTCGCCACAGGATCTTCAAACAAACAACCATCGACGCCTTTTTCATCCAAGGCTCGCTGAATGGCAGTAAAATCCTGCGGTCTTTTGGCACGACCAGTTGCAATGACAACCCAATCACCAGAAACAAGATCTTGTCTTAATTCAGAAGCAACAACTTTTTTTGGCTTTTCCTCGCCATCCAGAATTTCTTTTGAATTGTTAATAGAAATATTCACAATTTTTTTATTTTTATATTACCGATTCGAAACTACGAAACGTACACGAATCTACGAAAAGAGTTTTTTGCATTTATTCGTAGATTCGAATGCAATTCGTAGTTTCGTATCGCGCTTATTTTTTTATGTCGTATTTTCCAGCAATCAATCTTCCTTTTGTCTTGAAAAGGTCAATCAATACCTGAATAAAACCATTTGGACCAGTCAAGCTAACTGTTGAACCTTCTTCATTGAGCCATCTTACAGGCATTTGTTTTATTTTAAAGCCAAGAACCTTGGCCAAAATAATTAGCTCAAAATCAAATCCAAAACGATCAACAACCATTCTCTTTGCAATTTCATGCGCAGCTTTTCCTGTCAACATCTTGAATCCACATTGAGTATCTGGAAAACTCCAAAGTCCCAAAACTATTCTGATAAGCCAATTTCCACCCTCGCCCATGAATTCGCGATATTTTGGTTGATGTATTTGTACAAATGCTCCTTTAATTTTTCTTGATCCAACGATAACATCTGATCCAGCTTCCAACTCTGGCAAGAATTTTTCCACATGAGTAATTGAAGTTGAGCCATCAGCATCCAAAAATACCACATATTTTCCTTTTGATTCAAGCAATCCTTGACGCACCACATATCCCTTACCATGATTAGTGTCATTATCTATAACACGCAAATTTTTTACTTGTTTGGCATAGTTTCTTGAAACTTCAGCGGTATTATCAGGAGAACCATCCACGACAATAATAACTTCGTATTCAAAATTTTTGGTAGACAAAAATTTCTCTATTTCCAACAAATTACTTCCTATTCGTTCTTTTTCTTTGTATGCCGGAATAACAACCGACAGATAAAGTTCTTGCTCCATTTTTTTAAATGTTATTCAATTGATTAATTTATAAGTGGTCTTAAGTTAACCACGGATTAGTGTTAAAATATAGTCATAGGTCGTACAAACTTTTGACATAACATTTTAACACTCATCTATGAAACCTA
>Ga0076206_151_pt1 | contig 13320 bp, 12 predicted proteins | sample RifGroE2_FD_67812 | JGI IMG/M metagenome (GOLD analysis project Ga0076206, IMG submission 67812) | Parcubacteria (Moranbacteria) bacterium GW2011_GWE2_36_40
AGGTTTCATAGATGAGTGTTAAAATGTTATGTCAAAAGTTTGTACGACCTATGACTATATTTTAACACTAATCCGTGGTTAACTTAAGACCACTTAATTTATAATACTACTATTATATGCACAGACAACATCATAAAATGCATGCGGGGGAGATAGCTTTTCATGCTGCAATTCCTTTTGTTATTTTCATGATAACTGCGGCTATAGGTTACTATGTGGTTACGCTAGTAAATAACATAGCAAAAATGGCATAATACAAAAGGATGAAATTCTGACACTGATTGTCGTTTGGCGATCGGTGTCTTTTTTGTTATACTAAATTGGTAGAATCGTCCTGTAATCAATGTATTCAACAACGATTGTTTGCAGTGAACATAATTTTTTTTAGTTTTTCTTAATGTTATAAGTAAAAGCAAATTATTGTGGGATTGCCAAATTTTGCACTTCTCACTTTGCTTTCAAAAATATGTCAATTGTAGGAATAAACGCTTCTTTTCTTCGCAAACAAAACACGGGGATAGGGCAGGTTACCGTTAACTTTCTTAAAAAGTTAACGGAATTTCCAAACAACAAGGATGTTGAATTTATTTTGTATCTTGAAGAGGACGTGGAGATTGATTTGCCGGATGGGTTTAGTAAAAAAGTTTTTTTGCCTATATATAAGAGAGATGATTTAATTCGCAAGATTTGGTGGGAGAAGTTTTTGTTGCCGAAAAAAATAAAAAAAGATAAGTGTGATGTTTTGCTCAGCTTGTATCAATCAACCACTGTCATGCATCCAAATAGTGAAACAAGACATATTATGGTTGTGCATGATATTATTCCAAAACTTTTCCCTCATTATTTGAACAACTGGCGCAAAAAGTTGTATCAAAAATTTGTTGAGAGAGCTATCTATAACGTGGAAAAAGTAATTGCTGTTTCACATCGCACCGAAAAGGATCTCATTGCTCATCTTGGAATTGCACCTGAAAAAATAACAGTTTCATATATTGATGTCGATGAAATATATAAAAAAGAAATTTCGTTAGAAGATGAAAAATTAATTTTGCAAAAATATAAACTTGAAGGTGGGTATATCTATTCTGGAGGAGGGTTGGAGGTGCGAAAAAATGTTGAGGGAACATTGAGAGCATACAAACTTTTGCATCAGTCATATGGAAATGCAAGTTGGTTGCCAAAACTTGTCATTTCAGGAAAATTAATGCCAGGTCTTGCGCCATTGGTAACTGATGCTGCTCAATTGATTCAAGCGCTTAATCTTAGTGATCACGTCATTCTCTTGGATTATGTTCCTCAAGAAGATCTTCCTGTATTATATAAAAATGCTAGTGTTTTTGTGTACCCATCTTTATATGAAGGATTTGGACTTCCAGTGCTTGAAGCAATGAATCAAGGCACTCCTGTCATAACTTCAAAAACATCTTCACTTCCAGAAGTTGGAGTTGATAGTGTTTTGTATTGCAATCCAGAAAGTGTTGATGATTTGGCCATGGTAATGAAAAACATTTTAACCAATAATCATCTGAAAGAATCGTTATCTCTAAAGGGATTGGAGCGAGCCAAACACTTTTCTTGGGAAAGATTTGTTACAAAAATAATGCATATCATAAATTAATTTTTAAAAATTGCAAATTCAAAAGAAAAGATATGAAATATCTTGAACAACTTCTGGATTACTTTGCTAAAAATGCCACCAGGGCATATCTTGTTGTGACCAATTTAATTTTGGTTATTTTTGCAATTTGGTTTTCAAATGTGGGACTTTTGCCGTTTAAAAATTTGGGAGATTTTGTTTTTTTTGCAGCCCTTGCTTTGGTTTTGGGCTTGTATCGTCCAAGCTGGACGTTTGCTTTTTTCATTGGGACATTGGCGCTAGAAAACATTAACTTGGCGCCTGAAAGTCTGGGATTTTCACTTAGACCGTATCAGTTTTTTGGATCTATTACAGTCATTTCTCTTTTGGTTCAATTTTTTTCAAAACGCTTGGCATTTTCTTTGCCAAAATTTAGATGGGTAGATGCGATGGTGCTAGTTTTTGTTGTTGGTGGTTTTTTGAGCGCGCTTTTTGCGACAAATAAGGGAATGAGCTTGAAGCAGGCAATCGTGGCAGTTTCTTTTGTTGTGTTGTATTTTTTGACAAGAACATATGTTCAATCATTTCAAGATGTGAAACGTATTTTCCCATTTTTCTTGAGTGGTGGACTGGTTGTTTTGTTGTATTCAATTTGGCAAAATTTAAGATTTTTGATTGGAGCTGAATCTTTTGAAGTTATGCCAGGAAGACCAAATTCAACGTTTACTGAAGCAGATTGGCTAGGAATGTACCTTGTTTTTTGCTTGGCTGTTGTTTTGACTATTTTATACAAGGTAAGAAACAAGAAACAAGAAACAATGACCAAACAAATTCCAAATTTCAAATTTCAAATTTCAAAAAATGATTTGTATTTTGTATCTTGTATCTTGTATCTCGTGCTCACATTTATTGTTTTGATTCTAACCGTATCTCGTAGTGCTTGGGTGGGGGCTGTGTTTGTGATAATTGTTTTTCTTAAGTTTATTCTTCTTGAAAATTATGCGGAGCTTGGAGAGGGCGATCGAAGCAGGTGGAAAAAAATGGTGAATATTTTGAAAATACAAAAGTGGCAGTGGAAAAAAGCTGGAACTCAACTGCTATTTGTTTTGATCGCTTTTGGTGTTGCGCTTTTGATTGCAATGCCTTTGACGCGTTTTCAGATAGCAAATCGGGCAGTGAGCACTGGTGGACTGCAAAAAATTACGATTGCATGTTCTGGAAATCAAAATATTATTCCGTCACCACAAAAAATCAATAATACAGAGGAATTGGAAAAATATAGTTGTCGCCACATTAATCTGGAGGATATTGAAAATGAAAAAAAACTTGGCAATGTTATTATGGAGGTCTATCGTCCCGATCCAAATGTGAACATTCGTGCTGAAATATACCAAAAATCTTGGCAACAAATAAAATCAAATCCTGTTCTTGGAATTGGCTGGGGAAACATCTCAGAAATTTTAGGCACAGATGAGCGAGGTGCTGGACTGAATGCTAGCAATATTTTCTTGGAAGTTTGGTTGGGAAGTGGTATTTTTGGAATTTTGTCATTTGTAGTATTGCTCGGATATATTATTTTGTCGGCAGTGGTTGCTTTTTTTGAAAATGATAAAAAAAATAAAAATAGTACAGCAATTCTTTTTTTGATGGCAGGCTGGGTTGCTGTTGTTGTTCCAAATCTTTTTAATTCAGGAATCTTTCTTGGATTTATTTGGGTGTATTTTGGAATAGCTGTAAGTTTGCTTGCAGAAAAAACAAATGATTAAATTTTTGAAAAATAACTTTTTAAAAATAGGCACATGCTTTTTGGTTTTTTTGTTACCCTTGCAGACAAGATGGATTGCAAATATTGAAGAAGTGGAAAATACATCAAATGGATATCTTTCCTGGGGATTGTATGCAGTTGATGTCCTTGTTGTGCTTCTCTTGCTTTTTGCTATTTTTTATTTTAAAAAAAATATTTTTTCAAAATCATTTCTTTTGATCTTTCTAATTTTGAGCATCGTTTCGCTTTGTGTTGCGCCAAACAAAATTCTTGTTATTCAACATGCGATGTGGATTCTTCTTGCTGGGGGTGTTTCTTTTTTGGTGTCAGTTTTTAAGGACAAAACTTTTTTGCTGGGTTTGTTTGTTTTCGGATTGTTGATTAATGCCTGGCTTGGAATATGGCAGTTTTTTGTTCAGTTTTCTTTTGCCAACAAATGGCTTGGTTTGTCGCAACATGATCCGGCTTTGCCTGGTACTTCAATTGTTGAGTTCTATCCTTTCAGCCAAACGACACCTGTTCGTTGGCTACGCTCCTATGGTAGTTTTGATCACCCAAATATTTTTGGTGTTATGATGTTGCTTGGTATCATTATTGCTATATGGCTGATAATAGAAAATGGAAACAAAAAAAATGAAAAAATTCTTTTGTATTTTTCATTAGTATCTTTTTCGATGGCTTTGTTTGCAAGTTTTAGTCGAGGTGCGTGGATGGGACTTGTTTTTGTTGGTGTTTTTGTTTTTGTCAGAGCGTATTGTCAAAATTCAAATAAAGCTTTGTTTAAAATCTTGAAGCCAGTCATTGCCACAATTGGTGTTTTTGCTATTATGATATTTTTTTATTCAGAGCAATTTTCAATGCGATCTGGTGGCAGCGGACGATTGGAACAAAAATCATTTTCCGATCGTGAATTGTATTTTCAACAAGGAAAGGAAATCGTGAGCAGTAATTGGTTTTGGGGTGTTGGAATGGGTAATTATATTGAACAAATAAAAATAAATAATCCAAATAATGAGGTGTGGAATTATCAGCCCGTGCATAATGTGCCAATGCTTGTTCTGGCTGAAACTGGAATTTTTGGTTTGTTGTTGTTTTTGATGTTTCTGGCATTTATCTCTTTTTTTGCTTGGCAAAATGGGACACTTGCCGTAAGCTTAATCATAGCCTTATCTCCAGCGTTAATGTTGGATCATTGGCTTTGGAGTAGTCATTTTGGTTTTTTTTGCATTGGATTTATTGTTGGTATTATTTTAAATAAAAGGGTAACAACTTAACAAAAATATAATGAAAATTGGAATTGATATTAGATTAATAGGGAAGAAAAGAACTGGTGATGAGGTGGTCTTTTTTAATTTAGTAAAAAATCTTGTTAAAATTGACAATAAAAATAGCTATGTACTTTTTGCTGATCTTAATCAGCTTGAACTTCTTGGCAATATTGAAAAAGAACTTGGAATAATTAAAGGTAAAAATTTCGAAATAGTTGTTCTCAAAACAAAGAGCAAGTTTGCTTGGAATTTCCTTGTTTTGTCATGGTATCTCAGAAAAGATCCTGTAGATGTTTATTTGACCCAATATATCACACCCTTTTTTGTGCCAAAAAATGTTAAGATTGTCACCATAATCCATGACATCTCTTTTAATTTTTTTGCGCAGTTTATAAAATTTTCAGATTTGTTTTTTTTAAAAACATTGATTCCATTGAGCTTGAAGCGCGCCAATAAAATTGTGGGAGTTTCGCAGTTTACCAAAAATGAAATTGAAAAATATTACAAAATTAATCCTGAAAAAGTTGAATGGATTCACAATTCAATCAGCGAAGAATTTTTAAGTAGTGATGTTTCAATTGAGCAACGTGAAAATGTTCGCGAAAAATATCGTCTGCCTGAAAAATTTGTTTTGTATTTGGGGACTTTGCAACCACGAAAAAATGTCCCGCACCTTATTTCTGCTTTTGCTCGTATTAAGAATGAGATAGATGAAACAAAGTTGGTTATCTGTGGAAATAGGAAGTCTCATAATTACGATGAGCGTATTGATGAGGTTATTCGTGTAAATAACCTGGAGGGAGAAGTTGTTTTTCCTGGATTTATTGAAGAGGCTGATAAGGCAACAATTTTTGCGTTGGCGCATGTTTTTGTTTTTCCTTCTTTGTATGAAGGCTTCGGTATTCCTGTGCTTGAGGCAATGAGTCAAAAAGTGCCAGTCATCTGCTCTGATATCCCAAGCTTGAGGGAGGTCGCTCAAGATTCTGCTTTGTATTTTGATCCATTAGATCTTGATGATTTTTCAAAAAAGTTGTATGATATTTCTATGGACAATGATCTCAGGAGCGAATTGATTGATTCAGGCAGGAAGAGGGTTAGTTTTTTTTCTTGGGAAAAATCAGCAAGAAAAATGCTTGCAATCTTTGAAAAAATGTAGCATAATTTAGTGAATTATATTTTTAAATTAATAAAAAAGCATTATTGTATGGAAAATGAACAAGGTTTTGGTCGTAACATGAGGACTGAAATAGGGAAAACAAGCAAAAAAAGGTGGCTGAAACCACTTCTTATTTTTGTTGGCGTGATTGTTGTTATTGCTGGTGTTGTTGCTTGGAAGACAGGTGCCACATTAAACAAGATATCAGTCGATGGTAATATTTTTGGAAGCTTGACCCATATGATTCCAGGAGTCAAGGATTCACTTGAAGGCGAGGAAAATGGAAGGGTTAACGTTTTGCTTTTGGGAATGAGAGGCGAACATGTGACGGGAGGTGGAACTTTGGCTGACACCATCATGGTTGCAAGTTTTGATATCCAAAATAACAAGGTTTCCATGTTGTCCATTCCTCGTGATTTGTATGTGACCGATCCAGGAACGGAGTCTAAAAGCAAAATCAATGCTGTATATGCTTATGGAGAAGAAAAAGGAAACGGAAAGGGTATTGAGGATATGAAAACCGTTGTGAGTGATATTGTTGGAATGCCAGTTTCGTATGCTTTGGTAATAAATTTTAAAGGTTTTACTGATTTGGTTAATGCAATTGGAGGCGTGGAAGTAAATTTGACGGCTCCTTTTGAAGAAGCTTTGCAATTTAATGAAGAACATGTTTGCGATTCTGAGGTCTTCACTGTTCCAACTGGAAAATTTGAAGACAAAACTGTTAGAACTGCAAGTGGAAGACTTCGTGTCGTGAAACAATATCCACTTTGTACCAACCCAAATACTGAATGCGGTGGAGATTTCAAACTTCCTGCTGGAAAGCAGACACTTAATGGCGATCAAGCTTTGTGCTATGCTCGTGCCAGAAAAACCACAAGTGATTTTGATCGCGCAAAAAGACAACAATTGATTATTCAAAAAATAAAAGAAAAAGCCTTGAGCGCTGGAACATTAACTGACTTTAGCAAAATCAATGCCATGATTGATAGCTTAGGAGAAAATGTTAAGACTGATATGCAAGGATGGGAACTCAAACGACTATATGAATTGGAACGAGCAATGCAAAATCAGCAAGTAGTGCGCAGAGTTTTGGAAAATTCAGATGAAGGTCTTTTATATAACCCACCAATGACTCCTGAAACTGGTTATATTTTGCTTCCAATAGGAGATAATTATGATAGAATAAGGGAGATGTTTAAAAACATTTTTACACTTCCAGTCCAATCTGATATTGAACCAAAAGCCTAGTTTTTCAGTGTAGTTAGGACTTACGCATTTTCTCAACCATTTCCTTTTTGGCACGCTTTTGGATAAATACTCAATATCCAAAAGCTCAAAGAGTTGCTGTCGCCAACTATTGGCCAAAAAAGAAATGTTTCGAAACGCGTAACATCCAGACTTGCTTAAGGTTTGTCTGGATTCAATAAAAAAATGCGCGAATAACATCGAGCATGAGTTGATTGTGACTGATAGCGCCACCCAGGAGGATACTGAAATGATGATGCGTGAACAGTTTGAAGATGTGATATTTTTCCCATTCAAGGAAAATGTTGGTTTTCAAGCAATTGTCAAAAAAGGCATAGAAAACAGTGCAGGGGAATATTTACTTATCCTTAATGGGGATATTATTGTTACGGAAAATGCAATTCAAAATATGTTGAATTTTTTGCAAGCAAACTCCTCGGTTGGAATGGTTGGTCCAAAACTTTTGAATTTTAATGGAACTTTGCAGATATCTTGTTTTCGTTTTTACAAGCCATTCACAATATTATATAGAAGAACATTTCTAGGAAAAATGTCTTTTGCAAAAAAACATTTAGATTGGTTTTTGATGAATGATTATGATCATAAAAGCCCAAAAGATGTTGATTGGCTGATGGGTAGCGCGCTGATGATTTCAAGAGCAGCAATTGAAAAGGTTGGCTTGATGGATCCACAATATTTTATGTACATGGAAGACGTGGATTGGTGTCGTAGATTTTGGGAAAATGGTTTTAGGGTGGTTTATTATCCTTTGGCAAGCATGCATCATTATCATGGCAAGGGAAGTGCAAAGGGCGGAATAGTTCGTTCTTTGTTGTTTAATAAGTATACCTGGATACACATAACTAGCGCAGTTAGATATTTCAAAAAATTTTTTGGAAAGTCACTACCAATTCATAATTAAAGAAAAGAAAAGAATGCAAGAAGAAAAATATTCTCATAAAGGCATTGATGAAAAAGAAGAAGCACCTGAAGAATTCAAACTGTATAAAAAAAGAATGTCCAAGTATTTTTTTCAAATGCTGGTGCTTGTTTTTTTTGCCGTTGGAATTTTTTGGGCTGGCTTTAATAGGGGAAAGGAAAGTCAACAGGCTCTCAATCCTGTTTCGATAGAAAAGGCTGTTTTTGATAATAAGGATGAAAATGTTGATAGTTCAATTGACTTTTCACTTTTTTGGAATGTTTGGGAGTTGCTCAAGGAAAAATTTGTTGATACAGACAAATTGGATGCTCGTAAATTGTATTATGGAGCGATTAAGGGGATGATGGAAGCAACGGGGGATCCGTATACAACTTTTTTTGATCCAGAAGAAAACAAAAAATTTGGGGAGGATATTTCTGGAAATTTTGAGGGTATTGGGGCTGAACTTGGAATAAAGTCAGGCATATTAACTGTCATTGCTCCTTTGCAGGGAACTCCTGCAGAGAAGGCTGGTCTTCGAAGCGGTGACAAGATTATAAAAATAGACGGAAAAACAGCGGCAGAAATGAGCATTGAGGAAGCCGTTGATAATATTCGTGGACAAAAAGGATCGTCTGTTGCGCTGACAATTTTTAGAGAGGGGCAGCAGGATACTCAGGATATTACAGTAAAAAGAGATGTGATAAATGTAAAAAGCGTTACTTTTGAACTAAAAGAAAAAAACATTGCATTGATAAAGGTTACGCGATTTGGTGATGACACAACCAAGGGGTTCACTGACGCAATTAATAGTGCTCTTCAACAAAAAGCTTCTGGGGTTGTTATTGATTTGAGAAATAATCCTGGTGGATATCTTGAGTCAGCTATTGATGTGGCTAGTAAATTGCTTGTGAAAAATAAGATTGTGGTTATTGAGGAAAATGGAGACAAGAGTCAAAAAAAGATGTATAGCAGAGGTGGAGATTTGGCCAGCTCCTTGGAAACAGTCGTGCTTATTAATGAAGGTAGCGCAAGCGCTTCTGAAATTTTGGCAGGCGCGCTTAAAGATAATAGACCTGATAACGTGACATTGGTTGGAAAAAAATCATTTGGCAAAGGTTCTGTGCAAGAATTTGTGAAGATGTCACAAGGTACTGCTGCAAAGATTACAGTTGCACGTTGGCTAACTCCAAATGGAACACAAATCAATGAACAGGGAATTAAGCCTGATAAGGAAGTTGAATTGAGTAATGAAGACTATAATAACAATAAAGATCCTCAAATGGAGGCTGCTTTGCAAATATTGAAAGACAAGCTTGTAAAATAAAATAGTTTATTTATTTGATCATAAAAAAACCATGCGCAACGCATGGTTTTTTGATAAGACTTACTACGTACCGGGCTGAATTTAATGCAAATATGTATTTTTTACTCGGCCTCTGTCTCTCGGATCGACCGGCAGCTCGTAAAAAATAATATTTACATAAAATTATAAAAAACAAGATGCGTAAGTCATGAAATATTAAATATGAGGAGATGCGGGATGACGAATACTATTTTATTAGGGCAAATCCTTTGTTTTGCCAGCCTGGCATGGCTGTGCGCATTATGTATGGTGAAGCCAATAGCATGTCGTACATTTGCACCCCAGCTTGAAATTCTTGAAGTTCATTTTCTCCCACGACCACAATCTTTTTTTCCGTTATTTCTAATCGTCTTTTTTCCAATTCTTCAAATGGAATATTTTTTGCACCTGCAATATGACCCTTGGCAAAATTTTCAGTAGAACGAACGTCGATTATGTAAACAGGTACTTGTTGGCTTAGCGCATCATTTAGCTGTTCTGGATCAAGATAGGATACTTTTGATTGATCAACAAATGATTTTGGATTGCCATAAGTAACAGTGGCTCCGATTAGTTGTTTCCAAGAATCCATGCCTCCTGCCAGAACAAGAATATTTTCGAAGTTATCTTGTTTTAATTTTTCAATTGCAGTTTTTACATCCTTGTCCTGACTGTTGGTTCCAATGATAATGATTAGATTGTGGGAATCTATTTTTGATCCAACAGGAAATTCATCCAAAGGAATATTTATTGCATCAACGATATGTTCTTGAATATAGTTATCAAAAGATCTTACATCAAGCAATGTTAATCCATCTTTTTTGTTGGAACCTATAATTTTTTTGTTAAGCTCTTTTGAGCTGATTGTTTTGTATGGAAAAGTGTCCTCAAATTGAGACTGAAAACTTTTTTTGTCAGATTCTTGATCGGTGGAAGATGAAAAAATGGTATTGCGTGCAATTGTAAAAATGATAACAAAAAAAATAAGTCCAAAGCCAATGATAATGGCATTTTTTTCTTTTTGTTTTTCTTCATCGCTTTGTAAGAGTGTTTTTTCTTTTTGCATTTTTTTGCCAGTTGATTAGATTGTTGATAATTTGGAGTCACACGCAACACATGATTCTTTTTGAAATTTTTGCTTTGCCTGTTTCCTTTTTCGGCACGCTTCGCAATCGAAGAACTATGATTGCTTGCTAAGAGTTCGCTGTCGCTCTCTGTTGCCTCAAAAGAAAACAGGCAAAGCAAAAGGCAAACTCTTAATTTTTGAAACCATGCATTGAGTATGATCCATAATTTGAACCATTAGATTCAGGATTTTAAAAACTATTGCAAAATACTTCCGATAAAATTTGGATAACCATTAATAAAAGACTTGGCATCAGTCACTTTTTTCCCTTCCAATTGAAGTTCTTTCAAGATTATTATGCCATTTTCTGTTTGGACACCAATATCACTTCCAAGTTCAAAAACTTCTCCGGTTTGATGTTTTTCAATTGGGTTTATTTTCTGAAGTCCAATCGAATTTAATTTTAGTCGTATAACTTCCGAACCATTTTTCCAAAATGTAAAAATTCCGGGCCAAGGAGTTAGGGCGCGATATCTGTTGTAAATATTTTCAGCACTGTCTGTCCAAAATATTTTTCCATCAGATCTTTCTATCAACTGGCAAAGTGTGGCCTGGGTGTTATCTTGAGGTGTTTTTTCAATTTTTCCTTCAATCAACAGTGGAATTGTTTTCAAGAGAAGTTGGCTGCCGACAACAGACATTTTTTGCATCAATGTTGCAGTGGTATCCTCTGGTTCTATGATTGTTTTTTCTTGAACAATAATGTCTCCCGTGTCGACTCCTTCATCCATAAACATTATTGTAACTCCAGTTTCTTTTTCTCCTGATAGCAAGGCATTTTGAATGGGTGATGGCCCTCTGTATTTTGGAAGAAGTGACACGTGAACATTTATGCATCCAAAGCCAGGAATTTCAAGTGCTGATTTGGGAATTATTTTTCCATAAGCAGCCACAATGATCAGGTCTGGTTTCAATTTTTTTAATTCTTCAACAGCATCAGAGTTAAATTTTAATGGTTGAAAAACTGGAATGTTTTTTTCTTTTGCCATTTTTTTGACAAGAGATTCCTCGATTTCTTGTTTTCTTCCAACTTTCATGTCTGGCTTGGTAAAAACTCCAACAACATTGTATTCATTTTCAACCAATGTGCCAAGTATTGTTTCTGACAAATCAGAGGTTCCCATGAAAACTACTCGCAGTTTTATTTTTTTTGAATCCATTTTATTTTTTATAAAAATATTTTTATATTGTCATTCCCGTGAAAACAGCCTGCCCGCCTTTGGAGGGGGAATCCAGGACTGAGCCTAGCCGAAGAGCTAAACTGGAGTCCGCATCCCTCCAGAGGCTGGCAGTCAAGTGCGGGATGACAAACTCGTAGATTTATTATCAATAATTTTCTTTTTTGTTTTTTTTACTCTATCAATAATAAGCACTCCATCAAGATGATCAAGTTCATGCTGGATTGCTCTTGACAGCAAGTCGCGACCCTTGAGCTTGCTAGCTTTTCCATTTTGGTCAACATATCTCACTTGCACTTCTCTGTGTCTTGAAATAGGAAAAAATTTTCCCGGAAAACTAAGGCAACCTTCTTCTGAAATAACTTTAATTTTTGATTTGGCGGTAATTTGCGGGTTGATGAGAACATATTGAACACCTTCTGTTTCAATCACACACACGCGCAAATTTGAGCCAACCTGTGTTGCCGCCAAGCCAACGCCATTATTGGCATACATCGTTTCAATCATATTCAAAACAAACTCCTGCACTTCTTTGGCAAGAGGATTCTTGATTTTCACTGTTTTTACCCGCAAAAGGGGATTGGGATTTTTGAGAATAGTTAACTTCATGATTCTACGAATTACAAATATATTACCAATTTACAAATATGCAAAAAGCTATCAATAATGTCAGTCTAGCGGACTTTTAATGTTTTGTAAATTGCTATTGGCGATCTTGGTGTAAATCTAAATGACGCGAATATGGTATGTCCAGTAACTCTTGGAAATTCATAAAAAATATGCTATATTTTATTCATAAATCAGTGACGGTTGTATTATGTGAAAAATTCGTATAATACAAAAAATTAAGCACCAAGTGTAAAAACATAATATAGTGATTGAATAATAAAATTAATAATAAAAAAACAGTATGGATGAAAGAAAACAATCTGCAAATTGGAAAATTGCACTTAGGCATGCGTTTAAGTCTATTGTTCTGATGCCCCTCTTGTTTATTGTGGTAACTATTTATCCCTTAATTATCGCTACCCAAATTATTAGCTGGAAGGTTGTTAAAGGAAATGAGGAGTCTCTTGCGTTTGAACTGTCAGTAGTAATGATGATTGCAATTTGGGTGGGTGTCAGATGGTCAGCAAAGCGAATTGAGAGAAAAAATATCGTAAGTGATAGTGGAAAAATTATAAATATTTCGCTTGCGTTTGTAATTGGAATATTTGTTTTAGATAGATTATCAAAAATGTTAAAACAAATGGAATAAAAATTGGAAAAACGATTTATGTTGAAAAAAATGCGGCGTATTTAGAAAGTCGTTTTCGTTGGATTTTAAACCGACTTAAAGATCCCGAAACAGGTAAAATTCCCGAAGGCATTCGACGCAAAGAACTCGAATTTGCAAAAACGCTTCCCAACGATTCCGAAAAAGGTTTAAAATCATCGGGTACTTGGGTAAATAGAGGTCCTTTCAACGTTGGTGGGCGAACACGAGCAATGGCTTTGGATGTTGAAAACGAAAATACAATACTAGCAGGTGGCGTTTCGGGTGGAATGTGGCGTTCGACTAATTCAGGTCAAACTTGGGCAAAGGTTACCGGCGACGAGCAACTTCACAGCGTTACATGTATTACACAAGACACAAGAGCAGGAAAAACCAACAACTGGTACTACGGAACTGGCGAAATATATGGGAATTCGGCAGGAGAATCCTTTACGGCTTTTTATTTTGGCGATGGCATTTATAA
>Ga0076206_118_pt3 | contig 11627 bp, 9 predicted proteins | sample RifGroE2_FD_67812 | JGI IMG/M metagenome (GOLD analysis project Ga0076206, IMG submission 67812) | Parcubacteria (Moranbacteria) bacterium GW2011_GWE2_36_40
CTTATAGATTGCAAGAATCATTGTTGGAAGATCTGTCAATTCTGATTTTGCTTGAAAAAAGCCAGGGAATGATTCTAGGAGAGTATATTTGAATTGTTTTGTTTGGGGCTGGGTACTTTGCGATGTTCTTCCAAACAATGTTTGTCCTTGAGCCGCTGTTCCTGCTGTTTGATCATATTCATTAACACCAACCGAAATAGCATTTTCCTGTGCAAGCGATGCAATACCACAATATCCATCAGCAAGCCTAGTTTTTCCATTGGCTACATCACAAACACAGTTTCCAGCAGCATCCTTTATTTCATCTGAACGACAATCAGCAGCAAAGGAATTATTTGCAACCAATATAAAAAATAAACTTAAAAAAAAGATGCCGATAACTTTTTTATTTTTGTTTATTTTCATTTTTATTTTCATTTTACAAAAAAACGCTTCCTATTCTTTTTCTATTATTTTTGTCTGAGACATTATAGCAAAAAGTACTCCAGTTGTTAACAATAACAAAATTGATGTTAAAGAAATTTTAAACAAAAATAGCATTTGTTCAGGAAGGTGTGTTATTAAACTAGCACTAGCACTGCCTTTATTACCATCAGCAACTGTGGATGGCGCACCATCAACAACATTTAATTGAATATTAGCACTATCATTTTGCTCAATCACATCTTCAGGAGATATTCCCCAATTTTTCAAGAGAGCTTTACGTATATTATTTACTTGGTCAGTACTTCCAGGTGAATATAAGGCCACTAATCCTATGTTATAACTTTCTCCGGAAAGTTTATCTACGGGAATTTGTATTTGAGATTGATTGTGATATTCTCCCATTATTTGACCGTCAATTGCCCAATCAAAACCAGCTTGTCCAGCTTTAGATGATGGATAAAAAATGGCTCCAAGTGTTGCTGTAACTCCAGAATTTGTTTCTAAAACCTGCGTACTATAGTCAGGATATCTGTTGCCATCAAGATCTTTGTAATATCCCAATAGTTTTGGCCATGTTGTGCTAGCATCCATAGCCATTATTTGTATTTGTGGCGATATTATAACAAAGTGTCTACTAACTTCCACTGATTCATTATCCTTGTTAATGCTCTTAGCTACAACATCCACAGCCTCACCAACATTTCCCAATATTGGAAAAAATAAAACATTTCCATTTGCGCATTGGGCAGAGACTGTTGAGCTACATGTGATTGGATTTCCATTTATGGTCCAAGAAAAAGGCACTGTGCCACTTTTGGAATTTTTTGGAATAGCAACTCCAATAATTTCATTTTTTGTTACATAACATACTGTTTTTCCTGTCGCATCATCACACAGTGTTGTTCCGCTGGCGCTATCATCAAACGCAAGCATTCCAGCATTATTAGCTGTAACTGGATATGCCTTTATTTCATCTTGCTGCTGATTTATTCTTACAACAACCGACCCTTCAGCATTTTGACTTCCATCAGCTGCTGTTCCCGATATTTTAACTTTTATTCTAAGATAAAATACTCCACCTGCATACGAGCTAACCATTCCATTTTCAATAAGATCATTTTGTAAATTTAAATTTATAGCCAAATCTTTTTTTCCAAGACCCAAAAGATCTGCTGCCAAAAATGATCCGCCATTCTCCATGCCTGTTGTTATATCTTGCCAACTAGTTGTGTCGATTGGAGCGTTCGATCCATCTCTACTTTTTTGCACTGACCACTTATACAACAATCCTGCTGGATTTTGAGTGTTTGTGGCCCCTGCAGCAACATTAAGCACATCACCCCTTCCATTTGGATCATTAATTGGATTTGCTGGAGAAGTGTTTAGTTGCACTGTTAGCTTTGCAGCACCATCGGTCTCTGGGTCAAGCAAATTTTCTTCAAGACAATCATCGAGATCAACTTCAGCTGTCAAAAATCCGGTGGTAAGTGTGCCATCACCTTCAACATAAAAGCCACGAGTATTTTTATCTGGATCATCTTTATCAATACTAGAACCTTTTTCCATATCATCCAGTTCACTACAAACACCCTTGGAAAATGCCCACATTCTTTTATAGGAAGGATCGGCATGTTCTGTGGGCATTGCACTGTCTCCTTCAACCACAACGCCTATTTGATCGCCAGTAGAAAAAAGCCATGAAAATTTATCAACTCCCAGTCCCACCACATTTTCTTCATCAACTCCTTTTCCATTTGTTGATGGCTTTGTTGGATCAGCACCCCAAAATTGTTTTTCTGCTAAGGTAAATTTTCCGTCTCCTGTTACAGCTCCAGGTATTTCTGCAAAAAGATGCTTACACAAATTTGCATCTTTCTTAAAAGCACAAACTGGATCTAATGTGCTATCTCCCTCGATGGTGTCATTACCATTAATAATCTCATCCTTAACCACACTACATTTTTCGTTTGCTGAAGAAATAGCTGGCTGAGTATTATCTAGAAAATTTGGTGGTGCATCAAGCGGCGAAGTGTTTTCGTTTGGCTTTGCAATAGAACTACAAATAGTTTCTTTTTCTGCAGCTTCTCCAATAATATTTTTTCCAAAAATAATTCCAAGCAATGGATTTGTTCCATCCATAGGATCAGTGGCATCAAATGGAAAAGTTGTATACCCACCATCTTTTACACACATGGGGACATCTCCATCACTACAACTAACAGTTGCTCTGAAATTTTTAAGATCTGAATCATTTTCAACACTGCATGTTGGGTCATTAGATGAAACAGCACATGCTCCAAAATCATTTGCTATAGTTTTTGATATCTGAGATGGAACAACGTGCAAATCTCCAGGATTTGCAAGATTCCATGCAATAGCCGCATCAATTTCATTTTGTCTAGCACTAATATTTGCAGGAGTATATTCAGGATTAAGCACATCACAACTTGCTAATTGATCCGAAACACAAGACTTTGCATATCCATCAGGACATGATTGATGATCATCATCATCAAAAATTGCATCTGTTTTTCTTAATTCATAAATAAGTCCAGATTTTGATGCCTGAACATAACAATTTGAAGCATCTTTATCATTGTCACTTGCTCCAGAATTTATTTCCCATTCGTTCAGTGGAGATGGCTTTGCTTTATATCCAGAACTATTTTCATCAAATCCTGTATTGCTAGCAGCATCATATTTTGCTTCAACAGGATCAAAAGATCCTTTTATAATAATTTTTGCGGCTGATATTTTCCAATCATTTTCTGTTATTTTTCCATTTCCGTCCAAATCACAATTTCTATTTCCATCATCGAGAGAAGATGCCAAATCACAATTTGAATGTTTTAAATACCAAGTAAAATAAAGTTTTTGAGGATCAGATGCATCATTAAAAAATCCAGGCGTTGCAGTGGCTGTTATCATTGAGCCAGCCTGCATAGCTCCACTTGAGCTAAACACAACATCAACAGTTGGAGCTTGTTGCTTATTTGAAAGTCCCATGGTTTGATTATCCCCACTATTGACAGGAGATTCAGTAATATCTGAGGTACTAGTAGTATTATTTAATAATTCCAATAATGACTCCGTAGTAAGTTCTGCAGCATTAACAGTTAAAGGAAAACTATTCACAAAAACCAATCCGAATATACCAAGGATTGCAAAAATTTTTCTTATTCTTTTAATCATATTTTTAATTAAGCTTTACTTAACCAGTTTAATAATTGTCAAATTTAAAACAAATAAAACAATAAATTGAACCAGTCCTGAATACAAAATTGATCTACTTTTATATGCGACAAACCCTGCAAATGGAGCGCAAACGATATATGGAACAAAAGCATAAATTGTTCCCCCACCGATACTTAAAACTAATACAAAAAAAACAAATGCTTGCAATATTATGGCTAAATAACCAATCTTTTGTTCAAAAACAAATTGTAAAAAACCCCTAAAATAGAACTCGTACAAAACAACAAAAAAAACAGTAACAACAAATTCATAGAAAAGAAAATTAACAAAACTCTTTGTAATAAAAACAGGAATGGTATATTTTTGTAAAAATCCAAAATATTCAGAAAAAACAAAAAATATTAAACAAATTATTAACAAAGAAATTGCCCCCCAAATAATACCTTGCTTCCAATTTCCTTTATCAATACCAAAAAATATCAATTTTCTCTTTAAAAATATTTTATTAAACAGCAATGGCAATATAACAAAAAAAATAGTCATGCCAAAAATTTGCTGAAAATAACCATTTACCGGAAAAAAAGCATATACAAAAAGACTAACCAAAACAAAAAATGATGTTAAAATAATTTCTTTTGTATTCATAAAAAATCCTTTTCTTTATCCACATAATACCACAATTATTAACTCGTCACAAATATAAAACTTTTAATAAACTTAACAACTTGTTAATAAAAAAGGTTACCATTAAAATCCGAACTAATAAGATTGTTTAATAATTTATAACTATTTTAAATATATTTATTTTTTAGATATATAACTCAGCTATCTAAAAAATAAATTATTTCTTTAACCTTATTTTCTGTGATATTTTTAGATGTCAGTATTAATATATTAATTGTATTTTAATATATATTTAATATTTATTATTATTAGAGAATCACTAATTTGTGGACAAATAAGAATGAGGGCTCTGTTGAGAGAAAAAAAGTATATTTTTTAGTGTACAAGTCTTGTTAAATAAATGAAAAAGGATGTTGATAAGTTTGCATAATTTTTTCAAAAAAAAATTTATTTAGTTATCAACTTCCTTATTCTAAGGTTACACACAGAAAGTAAGATATTTATAAAGACTTATTAAGTGTTTATACACAGTTATTGTTGTTTTTATTAAGAAGAGAAAGAATAATAAGAGTGCTTCCGGTAGAAATAGCTATATCCGCGATATTAAATATTGGAAAAACTCCTGAAAAGATATATATGTAATCCAAAATACAATTAAAAAGGAATTTATCAGATGCATTAGAAATTGCGCCAGCGAAAATTAATATTAATCCAATAACAAAAAATGTTTTAAATAAGGCATTTTTTTTAAAAATCAAATATAGACTTAATAGAAAAAAGAAAGCAAAAAATATCCAATAGAAATAAGAGCTAATAGTTATGCCAAAAGAAATACCTTGATTACAAACATAAACTCCGCCACTTGAGCGGAGTCTATGTTTAATAAGTTGATCAAGGGTTATAACAAAAAAGAATAAAAAATAGTAAAAAATACCTTTAAACAGTTCTTTTTTGTGCATGTAAGCAATATTTAGCAATTTGTACATGTTTTAGCTGCTGGATAAGCAAGCAATCTTTCTACTGGAATATCTATTCCGCAAACATCACATTTTCCATATGTTCCAGTATTAATTTTTTCTAGTGCCTCTAAAATTTCTTTTAATTGTTTTTCTAAATTAGTCTCAATGGCGAGATTGTCGGTATATTCTTCAACTTCGGAGGCATTTTCATCTTCATCCTTGCCAATTTCGTTAAAATTTGTGCTATAATCACCTGCTTGAGTGGTTGGCTTTCCAATTCGTTCAAGTTCTGACTGAATACGAACTTTTTCTTCTAATAATTTTTCCTTTAGTTGAGCCAAAATTTCAGGAGTAATTGTCATATGTTTTTTTATTATATTATTAATTTTAAAAATCCATCTATTAACTATTTTAACAAAATATTGAACAAAAGTCTATATAAAAATATTTTTTATATGTCTCAAGGTTGCAGAATTTTCCTTTAGGTCAGCTATTAATGTTACTGCATCGAAACGATATGTTGCATCAAGTAATTGTTTTTTTGAGAGGTAAAAAACGGCAGCCTTATTCAATTTATACAACTTGGATCTGTTTATATTTTCTTCTGGTAAAAATGACCCACCTGAAGATATTGTTCTAGTTTTTACCTCAATAAAGACGATTTCTTCTCCTTCTTTAGCTACAATATCTATTTCTCCTAGTCGTCGACCAGTTTTATTGCAAAAATTAGTTTCTAATATGGTGTAGTTAAGTTTTTTAAGATAAGTAACCGCAGCTTTTTCACCGCGCGCACCAATAGATAAGTTTATTTTGTTGGTGTTTAATTTAAACATAATGCCAGTATAACATAAAAATCCCTACAAAGAGGGATCGCAAATGTTCAAAAGAAATGTGAGTGTAAAATCGGATTTCACAATTACATTTTTCTTGAAGAAAAAAGGTATGGAAACCCGGCGCTGTTAGACACCGAATATAATATAAATGGCGTACAGCGCCGAGTGTTAGTCGTATGTATCAACATGTGAACTTGAAACTTATAGCCCGGGTGAAGGCATTTCGAGTTTACCTGTCGCATGTATTTTGTATACATACAGTCTTTCATATTCGTTCTAAGCTTTTATTCGAATACTACTATGTGAAGTACCTATCCTCTGGCATAAAGCCTTTGATGGGTTTAAAGAACTGTACTTTTTATTTTTTATTTTTATTTTAAAAAGTGTTTTTGTTTTTGTTTTGTTTCCCTTCTTAGAATAAGGGTGACTTCGATTACAATGAATCTAAGTACTTTGGACAGTACTCACGTTCCAAACACAAATAGGGGGAAATTGTGTTTGGAACGTGAGTACCGAGTTATTGAAGTTTTTAATGTTCTTGATGAATAGAAAGGAAATATGAATTTTGTAGGTCTTCCTAACTCCTTTATGTTTCAATTATAGCAGAAAATATGCACCTGGTCAATGCTGTGTCATAATAAATGGCTTGTTAAAAGCTCCAAATGCTTTATTTGCAATAATTAATAACCAATTATTTTGTAAGATATGAATAATATAAATTTAAAAAGTAAATTATATTATTTTTTATCCGTAATTGAACGTACTTATTAACAAGTTATCCACAAATTGGTACTAATTTGTAATTTCCAGGGGGAGAATTTTTCCTGAATCCGTATTCTCTTGCGCTGTGTCATTAGTGGAAATTATTTTTTTGTCGATAACAGCTCTTAATGTTTCTTTGCTTGTTGCAAAAATAAAAAACGTGTTTTCTGAAAGATAGTCGATAGAAATATTTTTTTCTTGATTGAGGTTTGTATATTTTGTTTTGTGACCAGCATATTCTCCGTCACTAAAAGGTATATTCTTATTTTCAATTTTTTCTCCCAAAAATAATGGAGTTATGTTTTTGGAAAAGGTTTTTTCTTGTGCAACTATTTCTTTATTGAATAGATCCTTGTTTGATATGGTTGTTGAAATAGCTGTGCGCATTTTTCCATTGTCATTATATATAAACAGTGAAAATTCTGGTGCAAGGCTGTTTAAGATGCTTTGCGAAAAAGTTAATTCTGCAGCAGTAGCAAAAATTTGAAAAGCAATTGGGTTATTATTTGCATCTACAGCAATAAATTCATAAAGATTTTTTTGTTGATTTTCTTCTGTAAGTGTTGCAATCTCTTCCGAAAGACTCTTAATTGTTTGAGAAATACCTTTTGCATCTATGGTTATTAAATCAAAAACAATAAAATTGGATTTATCTTTTGAAAATTTTTCTGGTTGAGCTATAGGTTCCTCTGTTGCTACTGGCTCTGGTGTTGACGTTGCTGGAATTTCTTCAACAGGTAGCTCGATGGGTTGTGGTGTTTCTGTGATTTGTTGTGATGATTTTGTTGACCAAAAATAATAGCCTCCAACTCCAATAGCGCTGACAGTTAAAATGAATATAATAGAAAGAATAATCTTAAAAATAAGAGGTTTTTTTTCTTCAGACAACATTTCTGTGGCCGGTTCTTCAATGTTTTCTACAGCAGATTCTTGTCTAATAATATTTTCCTCTTTCGTTTCGAAAGGACTTGAGGAATCATTTGTTGAAAATTCAGCTGCTGGCTGAGGAGCTAAGCTCCCAATATTGTTTTGTGTAATGGGCAATTTTTCTTCCAATGAAGATGTTTTTGGTGCAGAGTTGGTTTGTTTTTGTAGCAAATCATCTTGCATTGTGCGAATAGAAAAATTTGCTGGATCAAGTTGTGTGGCCATGTTTTTATTTTTAGAAATGATATTTTTATTTTTGAATAACAAAAAAATAGAAGCACTTTAACGTGCTTCTATTTTACATCAGATTGAATAAATTGCCAAGAAAATTTATGCTTGGGCGCTTACATTTTTAGCAGTAAGATTTATTCTGCCTTGATCGTCAATAAGCTTTACCTTGACTGGAATAATGTCGCCCACTTTTACAACATCTTCAATATGATCAATGCGTTTGTCTGAAAATTCAGAAATATGAATCAAACCTTCTTGTCCTGGAAGTATTTCAGCAAAAGCACCAAAGGTCATAAGTCGTGTAATTTTAGCGTTGAAAGCTTCCCCTGGTTTTACTTCATGAGTAAGGTTATCAATCCATTGTTGTGCTTTTTTGGCTGAAGCTTCATCAACTGAGGTGATAAAGATTGAACCATCATCTTCAATGTCAATTTGTACGCCAGTTTCATCAATAATTTCGTTGATGATTTTTCCACCAGTACCGATAACATTCCTAATCTTAGAAGGATTAATATGCATGGTGATTATTCTTGGTGCATATTGTGACATATTTTCGCGATGAGTTGGCAAAGTTTCGAGCATAATAGCCAGAATTTCTGCTCGGTTTATTTTTGATTGTGTCAGCACTGCGCTAAGCATCTCAACTGTGATTCCATCAACTTTAACATCCATTTGCAGAGCTGTAATTCCGTTTACTGTTCCAGCAGCTTTGAAATCCATGTCTCCGTAATGATCTTCCAATCCTTGAATGTCAGTTAAAACTTTAAACTTGTCATCTTTACCAACAATAATTCCCATTGCAATTCCACTTACTGGACGAATGATTGGTACACCAGCATCCATAAGAGACAATGTTGAGCCACAAGTCGAAGCCATTGAAGAAGAACCATTTGATTCTAAAATTTCAGAAACCAATAAAATTGTGTATGGAAAATTTTCTTTAGCGGGAATAACTGGCACAAGCGCTCGTTCAGCAAGTGCTCCATGTCCAATTTCTCTTCTTCCTGGTCCACGCATTGGACGAACTTCTCCCACTGAAAATGGAGGAAAATTGTAATGATGGATGTATCTTTTTTTAATGTCAACTTCCATTGTGTCGATAAATTGTTCATCCCCAGGAGAGCCAAGAGTTGTTACTGTTAAGGCTTGTGTTTCGCCTCGAGTGAAAACTGCAGAGCCATGTGTTCGTGGAAGAAGACTGGTAATACAAGAAATGCTTCTAACTTCATTTAATTTGCGACCATCTGGACGTTGCTCATTTTCTAAAATATTTTGATGCACAATTTCATCAGATGTTTCTTCAAAAACCTGCTCAGCAATTTCCTTTAGCTTGTCAGCTTCTTCGGGATATTTTTCCTTAAGAATCGTGTTAATTTTTTCTTTGATAACTTTCATTTTCTCTTCAATCACAAATTTTTCTTTGTGATAAAGAATTTCTGAAAGATTTTCTGCAAGATAAAGTTCTTTTATTTCTTTTTCAATTTCAGGATCTGCTGCCAAAAGAGCTGGTGCAGATTTTTCGAGGCCAACCTCAGTTACAACCTCATCAATAAGCGCAGTAATTTTTTTGATAGCTTCATGCCCAAAAGCAAAGGCAGCTACAACATCTTCTTCTGGAACTTCTTTCATTCCAGCTTCAATCATATTAATTTTGTCCTTTGTTCCAGCGATAATAAGATCAATGTCGCCTTCAGCTACTTCTCCATTAACCGGATTTAGAATAAATTCACCATTAAGACGTCCAACACGAACTGCACCAATAGGACCATTCCAAGGAATGTTTGAGATTGAAAGTGCTGTTGAAGCAGCAATCATTGAAACTATTGCTGGATCATTTTCTCCATCAATAGAAAGCACTGTGACCACAACTTGCACATCATTTCGCATGCGAGGATTGAAAAGCGGTCTGATTGTGCGGTCAACAACTCTTCCGGTCAAAACTGCTTCATCAGAAGGTCGTCCTTCACGTTTAATAAAACGAGAACCTTTAATTTTACCAGCTGCGTAATAACGCTCTTCGTAATCAACCATAAGTGGAAAATATCCACCAATTCGTGATGCTCCTTTGCTCATAACCGCAGTTGCCAAGACAACAGTGTCACCATAACGCACTGTTACTGCTCCATTTGCTTGCTTAGCAAGAAGACCAGTCTCAATAACGAGCTCTCTTCCACCAATTTGCAGAGACCATTTTTTTTGTGCCATAAAACACATTAACCACGATCAGCAACGTTAATAAGGCAAAAGACCGCAAGAAGCGGAAAAACAACAACTGAAGACTCAATAGAATTAAGTTCTCGACTGTGGTTTGTCTGCTTGGCGAAAAATTGTCAAACTAAGGCACTAATAAAGGTTTTTTAAAATAATTTATTAAACCTACTAACACTCAAAACAATAGCTTATTTAAGGCATTTTGTCAAACAAAATAACCGATACGAAACTACAAATGAAAAACGAATCTACGAAAGCACTTTCTGTGCATGACACAATAGCGCTTTTTGTTTGTAGATTCGTATATGTTTCGTAGTTTCGTATCGGTTTGCAGCGTTGTTTTATTTTTTATTCCCAGTATAGATCAAAAATTTCTTTTTGTTCTCAGATAAGTCTGTAAAACCGTCCAATGCTTCCCCCAGCTTTGCGCTGGTGCTTTCACCAAAAGCCATGCCTTCCACTCGGCATCCCGTTGTGCTTTGGATGTATTCAACTAATGGAATATAGTCACCGTCGCCAGAAACCAAGACGATCACATCTAAACTTTTGGAGAGCTTAATAGCATCAACTGCAATTCCCACATCCCAATCACCTTTCTTGGCTCCACCTGGGAAAATTTGCAAGTCTTTGGTTTTTACTTCAAATCCTTGTTTTTCCAATGCTTCAAAAAATTTTTCTTCTTGGCCTTCCAAGGTCTTGATTCCGTAGGCAATGGCGCGAATGAAAATTCTTTCTCCAACAGCCTCTTCAAGAACTTTTTGAAAGTTCACCTTCTTGCCGTATAAAGCCTTGGCGCTGTAATAGAGGTTTTGAATGTCGACCAGCACACCGACACGTTGTTCTTTTGATCGTAGCATAAAAATATAAATTAAAGTGAATTACAATTGTGTCATATGAAAATGGGAATCCAGGTTCGATACAAAGCATTACTACTTTATCAAATAAAAAATTTATCGAGACTAGTAAGGGATGGATTCTGGGTTAAGCCCAGAATGACAATAAATAAAAACAAAAGACAGGGAAACCTGTCTTTTGAAAGTAGTTCTTAACCTTTAAGGCCAAGTTCCTTGATAATTTTTTTGTAAGATTTCTCGTTTGTCTTTTCAAGATATGCAAGCAACTTTCGTCTTTTTGCAACCATTTTGATGAGAAGTTAATTTCTTAATTCTCTCTGTGAACATTGCAACTTGATATTCTGGAGAACCAGTATCTTTGTCGTGACGTTTCACGTCTTTTGTTACTTTTTCCTTTTGCTTGTGCGTTAAAGCCATAGCATTTTGTGTGGCAACATACTCGTCTTGGTTACCTTGAAGCTCTTGCTTCAATGAAAGGCCGAAGACCAATAAGTGCTCAAATATTAATTTAAGTGGTCTTAAGTTAACCACGGATTAGTGTTAAAATATAGTCATAGGTCGTACAAACTTTTGACATAACATTTTAACACTCATCTATGAAACCT
>Ga0076206_150_pt1 | contig 8791 bp, 9 predicted proteins | sample RifGroE2_FD_67812 | JGI IMG/M metagenome (GOLD analysis project Ga0076206, IMG submission 67812) | Parcubacteria (Moranbacteria) bacterium GW2011_GWE2_36_40
TATTTTTTGCCAAAGCCGTGACAAATCCTGCAAATATGGCTCTACTTCAGATTCTATTTTCCTAAATTGTTGCAAAGTTGAATATTCCAGATTATTTTGTGCGCAAAATGCCTTGTCCATATCATCTTGACTTTCCCTGGCTTTCTCCTCTGAACTTTTTTCTTCTGAAGCTTTTATTTGAGCTTCTTTTTCATTTTTTTCTGCATCATCCGCATTCTTTTTTTCTTTCCACTCTTTCATATCATACTCACTGATTTGATCAGGATTATTTTCTTCATATTCGGTATAATCTTGTTCAAATGGGTTTCCACTTCCTTCACCTTCTTCGTTCTCGCCCTCGCCATTTTTTTGCTCCTGTTTTTCCGGTTTTTGTGGATCCCATTTTTTCAAATCTTTTTGCAGTAACTGTTGAAAAATAGGCTCCAATGTTTTTTTAAGCGCAAAATATCGCTGGCTAGCAAGCGTGTCACTGTTTTTCCTTGGCTTAATAAAAATTTGCACAATCTCAGCAGGGGAATACTGTTTTCCAGCAAATGCAATTTTTTGATCTAGCATTTTCTGAACTTCTTCACTAACAATAACTTTTTCATCCTGCACCATTTCTTGACGGATAAGTGCATACACAAACTGCAAATGCAGCGGTTTTTTAGTATAATCATTTCCGGAAAACAATTTTTCTTGATACAATCGACTGATTTCCTTTCCTCCTTTTTCATCAGCCTCATAAGCTGGCGCTTTTCTGGAAACCAAATTGTTCACATAAATATCATCGAAAATATTATAAAACGTGTGATGAATCTTATAGGCTGATCCTTCAATTGCACTCATTGTTTCTCCTTGTGGTTTTTTTGGATTAACAGGTCGCTGCTTTTTCAAAGTTTCAATATATTCAGGGTCGCTCGCTCCATATTTTTCTTCCCATTTTTCTCGAATATATTCAAAATTTTTCATCACTCCGTCAGAATCTTCTGCAAGATCGCGAAAATGCGAAAGTTCGTGCATACATGCCCACAGAATCTGCTCGCGCGAAAAGCCTTTTTCTGAAAACCATTTTGCATCCATATTCACCTCACCTTTTTCAAGATTAATATAAAATCCATTGGAAATTTTGAATGACAAAGAAACGTCTTTGGCGAATGTCGTGAAAAATCTTTGATAAGAATCGACCAATCCTTGAGCTTCTTGCCTGTATTGATCCAACTCAGCAGTCTTTTTTTCTTTTTCTGGATCAGCCGAATCAACCGAAAAAGGTCCGGTTGATTCTTGGTCAACTTTTTTCGTGTAAGTTGTATTTTCAAAAAATTGCTCCATACAAAAATTCGTTTTTTATTTTGTTTTTCAAATTATGACAATTATAATGTTTCATCAAACCAGTGTAAGAGTTATACACTCTAGCAAAATCGCTAAGTGCAATATCGCCATTGTTATATTTCAAAATAGTGTATTCCAGCTTTTTCAGCATTCCTTTTTTGGTTTTATGCCTAAGCAAAATTACTGCTTTTTCTTTTGGAATTTCCAGCAACAATTTTTCGGCAACAAATCTCTTGGCTTTTTCAGCCTCATTGCAAACCTGTTTCTTATCCAAGCCCAATATAACAAAATCATCATTATATCTAATATAATAGCATATCTTCAATGTTTTGAGAACGTACTGATCTAACTCATTTAGGTAAATATTAGCAAAAATTTGACTCGTAACATTTCCAAGTGGAATTCCTTTGCCAGACATCGTATGAAAACTATTAATAACCTCAAGCAACATTTTTCTAATTCTTTCATCTTTGATTTTTGCGCGCAAAATATCAAACAATATGAGATGATTGATATTATCAAAATACTTACATACGTCGCTTTTCACTGCATAACAATTTCCAAAATTATTCTTTGCAATTTCCTGTGAAAATTTCTTGAGTTGAAGCACGGCCTTAAGTGTTCCTTTCCCTATACGAGAAGAATATGAGTGCTGAATAAAATAAGGTTCAAACAATTGAACGAGATAATCATACAAAATCTGATGAATAATCCGATCACGCACTTCGGCTTTGTTTATATCTCTCTTTTTTGTATCAGAAACGACAAAGTGTTTATACCCACTATGCTTATATGTTCCATTTTTCAATTCAAATGCTAATGCAAACAAATTATCTTCCAGATTTCTCTCAAAAATTGCAACATCTGGTTTGGTTGTTTTGCCCACCTTAAAAACCTGCCATGCCTGCAGAATATTCTCGATATTAATTATTTTCTCAAAATCATCATGAACAATACTCATAAAAATTTTCAACAAATAGAAATCCCAGTCGTAAAAGCTCTTTACGACCTTTATGTAATCACTCACGATGTGGTTTCGAAATTCCCAAAACACCAACGCTACAGTCTTGGAGAAAAATTGGAAAACACCATCTTTGAAACAATTGAATATGTTGTGTTTGGAAATGTGCAACAGAAAAATTTCAAAGATGCCTATATTTTAAAAGCAAATACAAAAGTTGAGCTTTTGAAACTTTACTTTCGCCTTGCATTTGAAATCAACATTATTGACGATAAAACGTATTTGAAAGTACAGCAACATTTGCAAGAAATCGGCAAGATGCTGGGAGGTTGGCTCAAATATTTACAGTCAAATTAATAAATAAACTACGGGAGAGGCGGCACGCAAGATTGTCATTCGAATCATCGAGATCATTGGCATTCACGTTGAGCTGAGCATCGTCAGAATTCCAGTTGGAGTTCACGACGCGCGAAGCGGCCGCCTCTTGAGTTATCCTTCCTCTTCCATTTCAAGTATAACTTCATTTCAAAATTTTATTAAAGCAACTCCCTTGCTTTAAGGAAAGACTGTAGTTTTTTTCGGAAAAAATTTTTACCTCACACTCGCACAATTTTTCATTGCACGACTCTGGACTGCGAATTTTCCTTTCGGCAAATCATTGCAAAAATGGCCATTTCTACTGATTATACTAGCCGAGTTTTAATAAAAAAAGAAATTCAAAATAAAAACCCAAAGACTCAAAGCCTAAGTTAATTTGAAAAACTACGGGAGAGGCGGCACGCAAGATCGCCACCCGAATCATCGAGATCAAGGGCATACACGCGGAGCCGAGCAGCGCCAGAATACCAGTAGGAGTTCACGACGCGCGAAGCGGAGAATGTTTTCAATAGCCACGTCCAACCGTTTTCGTCCAAATGTTTTTGATTTTTCTCAAAATATTGCCTTTGAAAAATGAAATATTCATTGAGAGAAAGTCCTTCGGCTTGAATTTGAATTTTTTGATTGTTAATTTCTGTTTCAAAATTAATTGGGATATTTTCTTGATTTTGGATTTTTTGATTTATTTCTTGTTCAGTCAAGCCAGAAAGCTGCATAATATTTTTATTCAGTGTTGCTTTTTCAAAAACATTAGCTTCTTGATTTTGATAGATATTTTGATCGTTGTGGCAAAGAATGATTTTGACTTTTTGTTGCTCAGTGTGTTTTGAGCCAGCAAATCCTCCGCCCTGATCAAAGTTACCACTCGTCCAAGATGCATTGTATCCCTCGGTCATTTGATTGTGTAAATTTTCAGTATCTGGTAAATCTTCTGGAATAATCAAAACATTGTCATAACCATATTTCTCAATTTCTTCTTTGATTTCCTTATGATTTTTCCTCCAAACTGACATTATTTCTTGTTCATTTGGAATTGGCAGATTGTGCTTTTTGTAAAATTCTTGTGCTTCTTGAGTTTTTTCTTGAATATTAATTATGATTTCTTTTTGCTCGCTGGTTTCGGGATTTATGAAAATTGCCTTGATTTCCCTGGGTACTATCTTTTCTTTGAGACTTTTCAGTTTTTCTTGAATTTCAGTTTTCAGCTGTTTTGCTTTCTCAGTGTTTCCTGTTTTCACAGCCTCATCAAAAGCCGTCTCAAATTCTTGTTTGAGTGTTTCAAGTTGGGAATATTCTGATTTGAGTTGCTGACATTCTAACATGGCTTAATTATATACTAAAAATACTTAAATGTGAATAAAAAAATGTAATAATCAAAAAACCAAGTAACATACGACCACTGATTTGTGGTTTTTTTCAAGAAATTATAAACATGGATACAAGTATAATTGTAAATCCATAAATGGATATATGGATTCAAAAGCATTTTAGTGAAAATAAAAAAAACAAGCCCGAATAAATTACAGACTTGTTTTTATTAAAGTTTTTCTTAGGCAAGTGCTTCTAATTCTTTTCTCAAAATCTCCTTTGGCTGAACTCCCACAAATTCCTTTACAACTTCGCCTCCTTTAAAAATTTTAATAGCTGGAATTGACATAATTCCAAATTTTGAAGCCGTGTTACCATTTTCATCAACATTTATTTTTCCAACCTTCGCAATGCTTCCTATTTCTTTGGCCAATTCTTCAATGATTGGACCCATCATCTGACATGGTCCACACCAAGGTGCCCAAAAATCAACCAGCACTGGAACATCTGAACCAATAACTTCTTGATCAAAATTTTGATCTGTAAATTCCATTTCCATATTAGTTGAGTAGTTGCATAGTTAATTAGTAAGTTAGGAATATGTAAATTTTTTTGTTTACCTATTCAACCAAGCAACTAGTTAACTATTTAACTTTTAATAAAAAATAAATTATTTTATAATCTTATAACTCACTACAGCCATCCTTGAATCAAATACAATCCCATTAAAATCATTATCGTGCCAACAACAGCATGCAAAACTTTCAGATTACTTCTACGCATTTTCTCCAGCTCAGCCATTTGAAAATTAAAAAAGTACATTCCAAATGTTATCACAAGCATTGGCAAAATAAAAATTAAATTATACAGAGCAAGTTGAGTTGTCGCAATTGCAACATTAACTTTTTCCGCCAATAATCCCACAATAACAATGTACGGGCCACTAGAACAAGGCAACAAGAATAAGCTAACTAAAAGTCCACTCGTGAAAGCACCAAAAGGACTAGTAGCATGCTTCAAAATCGATTTCATCTTAGGACGCCAAGACAACGGCACTTCCATGACAAAAAGTTTTCCATACCAAAATGCATCTTTTAGATTTGCCAACCCAACCAAGATAGCAATCACTCCAACAACCAAGGAAAAATATTTTGGAATATTAAAAATCGTTATTGCCCTATAAAGTCCCAATCCCATCAAAAAATATGAAATAAAAATAGCCAAAGAAAACAAAAGTCCTGCCCAAAGAGCCCTGCGCTTTCCATGTGAATTGAGAACTGTTCCGACTAACAAAATAAGTACAGCAAAGGCACATGGATTAAACGCATCGCTAAATGCCGCTCCCAACAATAGCGGCAACGCCACACCCTTATTATTCTCACCAGGTTCATCTTTTTTTGGTTTTGAAATTTCCTTAACTTTGTCCTGCTTTCCACCTCCGAATTTTTCGACATATTGAAGAGCTGTCCCACTTGAAGCTTCCATTTTCTTTTCAAAATTATCAACAATAGGAACATCTCCAATAAAAATTTCTTCATCAATAACCACTGCTGGAATACCTCCATCTGTAATCATTTTTCCATCAAGCACATTCTTTAAAAGAATCTTATTTTCTCTTTCATCAAAATTAAATTTTTTGATATCATATTTTTCGTAAAATCCATTCTTTTTCAAAAAAGAATCCACCTTTTGACAATGAGAGCACCATGTTGCATAGAAATATACAGCTTGCTTTTTTTCTTGTGCAAAAGTCGTCAAAGGAAAAAATAAGAACAATGCAAAAAATACAAATAAAAACTTTTTCATAATATAATCTAGCTCTTGTTATATGTTATATATTTACCCCGTTAAATTGTGGTACTCCACAATATTTAACTGAGGTTGTGTGTTGCATGTTATTTGTTGCATGTTGTTTGTTGCGACTACTTTCCATTTCTTTTGCCACTGCCAACATATTCATCAATAGCCTCAGACAATTCAAGTTCATTAAAATCAGGAAAATATTTTTTGGAAAAATACAAATATGAATTGGCAATATCCCACATCATAAAACCAACACTCAGATGCGGTTCGCCGCCCGTTCTAATTAACAAGTCTACTGCGGGTAATTTGCTTGTCATCAAATTCTGTTTAATTGTCTCGGCTGTAATTTTTTTTGGATCAACCCCGCTTTCAGCAATAGCTCGAACAGCATCCAGCATTTCGTCATCGCCACTATATGCCAAAAAGAAATTCAATTCATGTTGATCATAATGAGCTGTTTTTTCAATTCCTTCAAGTATAATCTTCTTTAACGATGTTGGAAATTGACTCTCCCATTTTCCAATCACATTTATTCTTACGCGGTTACGATGAATATCTTCATCAACAATTAATTTTTCAAAATATTCTTCATAAATCCTTAGCAACTCCTGCTTTTCTCTTAGTGGTCTTTTTTCAAGATTTTTCAAAGATGAACCCCAAAAAGAAAGACAAAAAATTCCGTTGTCAAAAGCCCAGCGAGCCAATTGTTCCAATTTTGCAGCACCAGCCTCGTGTCCCTTCCATGGTTCAAGACTTTTTTCTTTTGCCCATCGCCTGTTTCCATCTGGAATAATGGCAATATGCTGAGGTAATTTATTATTTTCTATTTTATTGTCTTGTAACATTATATTTCTAAAACAAATTATTAATCATTCCAATGTGATTTTGGCTATATATTCCAAATTATAGTAAACTATACTTCCCTTCCTTCTAAATATACCACAAGATCAGACAGAAACTTTTTTGATTCAGGCAAAATAATTATTTTTTCAATTTCAGCTTTACCTCTATTTAAATACAACCTTGCAAAATCCTGTGCATATCCAAGAGCACCTGATGAAATCAAAATATCCTTGAAGATTGTGATTTCTTTTTTTATTAATTTCTTCTTCCCCAAAATAGCATTTAATTTTTTTATTTGCTCCTTTGTGGCAGTTTTTTGTGCTCTCGCAACCATCAATGAAATCTTTCCTTCTTCAATATCAGAAGCCACGGATTTTCCAATCTTTTTTTCTTGGCCAAAAATCCCCAAAATGTCATCTTGAATTTGAAATGCAATCCCCAAGGGAACCGCATAACTACTCAAGCTTCGCAATATTTTTTTATCATCACATCCAGAAAGCAATGCGCCAAGATACAATGGTCCTTCAAATGTATACCTGGCCGTCTTGTTTTCATACATCGCCAAAACTTCTTTTTCCGAAACATTCCTTTTTCGTTCTATTGAAATATCTTGCGATTGTCCAATTATTGTTGTTGCCACAATTTTCTGCAATTGAACAAGCGCACGTGTTGTTTCTTGCAAAGAAAATCCGGCCTCCAGGATTATTCTATTAGCAATGGCATACAACATTCCTCCACCAATAATTGCGATTGATTCACCGAAATGCCTTGCTTGCTCAGCGGTAATGTTTTTTTGGTATTTTTTTTCAAGCATTTTGTGCAACGTTTCTTCCCCGTGACGCAAATTTCCACAATCAATAATGTCATCATGAACCAACAAAAAAAGATGGACCAACTCGATCGCAGCAGCAACTTTCAAAATTTTCTTTTTTTCTTTCCCTCCAAATCCAAAATATGCCTGACATAAAAGAGCCCCTCTAATTCTTTTACCACCAGAGAGTGCAATCTTTTTTGTATGCGTCAACGCCTCAGCAATGAGATCATCACTTTTTTGAGCTTCTCTAATGGCAATATCAAAACAATGCTCAATCTCCTTATCAATAGCAACTTTCAGCCCACCAAACATTTGCAGAAAATTCATTTACCCAGTTAAATAAGATTTGAGTCTCTATAAAGAGAAACAACTTACTTTTAATATCTATCTAATTATTTTTCACAATCTTCATCCGTCTTCTCAAATCTTAATTTTAAATTTTTTAAGAAATTTAAAATTATTTAACCGGGTGAATTTAGCATTAATATCGCTTAATCAGAGTTCTTTTTCGATTTTTCAATTGTATCATTATAGGAAAAAAAGGCAAGAAACCGAGCTTGACAAAATGCTTCAAATAGTCCATACTAAACAATGGCCTAAAAACCATTTTAGTATCATTAACAACAAAATAAGCCTAGGAGGGCAAAATGCCAAACAAGTTAGAAAATCTACTAAAAGATTTAATTAATCCTTTCTTTAAACACCTATCCAGGGAACATCATTATTCACCAGAAGAAGTTACGTACAAAATAATTGATGCAAAGCAAAATAAAACAAAGATAACCGTTAGTTGTAAAATAAGGGATTTATTTTCTCATCAGCCTCCAGGCCCCCTTATGAGTCAAGATATGCTATCTTTTGATGAAATTGGGGAGTCGACTTGTACTATAAGTTTCAGGGCTGGAGGGATGGAGTTAATTTGTTTTTCCACTTTTCTCAAGTCCATAATGACAAGACTTGATCACGAGAAAAAGCAACGCGTACATTCCAATCGCCAACTCATTGAAGATGAAACCGACAAAATATTGGAGGAGTTAGAAAAATGTACCCACCCGATAATATGCCCGAGAAAATCTAGCTACAGCAAGGGCATATACAGCGCTACAATATATGTCGGCAATGAAAAACTAGAATATGAAAACAGGGATGTGATCTTGCTTTGCAAAGAAATCAAAGCAAAACTCCCTGTGGACATAAAAGACAAACGAGGAAAACTGAGCTGAAAAGCTCTTTTACAAGGGATGCATATCTTTAATGGTGTGCATCCCTTTTTCATGGGACTGTTGCCAATTCCCCTGAAAAACTAAAACCTAGAATTATTGCAAAAACCCCCATTTTTACTGTATAATTAAGGCATAAACAGCTTAATTACA
>Ga0076206_163_pt1 | contig 5219 bp, 6 predicted proteins | sample RifGroE2_FD_67812 | JGI IMG/M metagenome (GOLD analysis project Ga0076206, IMG submission 67812) | Parcubacteria (Moranbacteria) bacterium GW2011_GWE2_36_40
TGGTTAACTAAAAATCCTAAAATTCTAAAAGGGAAGGTTGGGTTTAGCTGGATACAAAAGATTGAATGTAGAAGTAATTAATTTGATTTGGTATTACAAGTCAATGGCTTTTAGGCGGCTTGTCTGAAGTCATCATCATAGGTGTCTGCAGCAGAAAATTGTTTTTTAGCCTCAAAAACAAAAAATTTTTCGTCATCTTCAAGTCCACCACACAACTCGAATTCATCATCCCCTTTCGCAACAATAATGTCATTAAACTTACTCGCAGCAGGAGATTCTTTTTTGATACTTGCGATTGATCCATCTCCATTAAATTCCAACCCAAGCTCTCGATATCTTTTGCTTTCCTCTGGAACAAGTTCTATTTTTCTGAAAATTTTACGAAAAAATTTTGCTTCCTGATTGGTTCTCTCTGGAAATATTTCGAAAGGATTAGACATATCTTTTTTTGTTATTATCTTTAAATTAAACCTATTTTATATTATATACCCTCCTAAAATCAACGCAATAAGTACTTATAAAAAATATACCTTTTTCAGGGAAACAAGCACAATAAGCACGTCAACAGCACGAGCACACTGCGAAAAGAGCTTTTTTAGCTTTTTTGCTTCTGGCATGCCAGCCTTATATTGTCATCAACAATGACTCCACAAATTGAAATATCCCGATTATTTAATGATTGATGTTTGAAGCAATAATCTCGTTCGAGATCCTCCAAATCATCACAATTTTTTGTAATCAATTTGGCGTTTTCTATTCCGCAATATTCTTTGCAATATTCCAAGTCATACAGATCACTAAATTCTGAACAATTCCCTTTACAGTCAACATCAGCCAGATCCAAATATGAACCATCTTCTGTGCTATCCACTGATACATCGCCAGAAGTTTCAGAAACATCCGCAGCAGAAACACTTTTGATGTTTTCCGCGGAAGAAACATTTTTATTTATCTCAATATCAGCAACTTGTTTAAAATCATCTTGCTTTACGTCTTGCTTTACGTCTTGCTTTACATTTTGCTTTACGTCTTGTTTTATCGGGATAATATTTTCACTTTTATCTCTTACCCACATCTTTTGTATCGCATAGAGACCAGTGATGCTTAAAATTACCACGATAAATATTACTAACAACAAGTTCTTATTCATCATCTATTTTATTTCACAATATAATGAATTGTTTTTGATTTTTTTCCTGTTTTTGTATCAAGCGCATACCAATTATAAGTACCACTTTGTTTGCTATAATTATATTGAATTGCAAAACTTCCTTTGCTATCGGTTGTCACAGGAACAGCTTTGTTGAATCCACCCTCTAACTTAGAAAAGAATACCAACACAGTTGATTTCTTTGAAAAATTTTTCCCGGATTGAGTAAAAATATCCCCACGATGCACGATCGACTTTGAATTTTTTATTGCTCTCACGGGATTAGGGGTAACTGTTACAGTTTTTTTAAATACATCAGACTCTGAACCATCAGCCGATTTGAATTTAATATAATATCTTCTTTTTATTTTTTTGCTATTATCCTTAAATTTAATTGTTTTACTGTCAGAAATTGATTCCCATGACCCCCCAGAAAAATCAGAGTGTGTAGAAATCTTAAATTTAGTAGCATTTGAAATATTGTCAAATTCTATTTTTATTTTTTCCAAACTGGTTTTGCCTGATCGTACATATTTTTTTGGAAATGACACACGAACATCATCAAATAATTGTGAATCAGATACCAGATCAGTCGCTGTTGCTGCAAAATAAGTTGCGTGATTAGCAGTAAAGTTGCAAATACCACCATTGACCACGCAAGTATCTTCATTTACCCATTCATTTTGACCCTCGCCGAGCGATTTTATTTTTAATATTTTTCCATTGTACTCATCGCCCACATTAAGATTAAATGCAACGGGCTGACTAAAACTCAAATTCATCCCTGAAATACCTAGCATTAATTTGCCTACCACATCTCCATCAAGATTACCTTTTGCAAGACTAGTTATATCGTAATCTTGAGCGGTCAGTCGATAAAATGCAAAATTTCCTCCATCATTTTTAGTGACAATTGTACCACTTGGAAAAGTAACAGCATTACCATTGCCGTTGATTGTCCAGTTACGTTCTATTTCTACAGAATTAGCTGTTGCAATGTTTGTCAATGTCATTCCTGTCGCAGAAGGAACCTGTGCCAAAAGATCCGACGTATAATCAGTTTTATTTCCGATACTATCACCCACCATAACCGTTACAGTCCAAACTCCTTCTTTACTTCCGGATGATAAGTCAAAATTACAAGTGAAAATTCCACTATTTTTATCGCCACTTACAAGAGTTGGCCAGCAATCCTGATACTGACTACTAATCAAAGGAGTAATTCTAATCATGCTCTTCCATGCAGACTCTCCATCTCCAGTGTAAGATACTCCTGTTTGATCATCAGCAAGTCCAACTGTAACAGAAATTGTTGCATTTCCTTATCTTCGGAAGTTGCGACATTTGTAAGTATTGTTCCGCTTGCTTGGGACACTTGCGCAGTAATTTCATTTACATATAATTCAGTATCTTCATTGAATTGTTTTGAATCATAATCAGCAATGTTTCCAATAATATCTCCTGCCATTACAATAAATTTCCACTCTCCTGAAGCAGACCATTGAGGTACTGTAAAATTACATGAAAATACACCACTGTTTTTATCGCCACTTGTAAGGGTTGGCCAGCAATTATAATATTGATCATTTTTAGAAACCGACTGCAATCTAATCATGCTCTTCCATGCAGACTCTCCATCTCCAGTGTAAGATACTCCTGTTTGATCATCAGCAAGTCCAACTGTAACAGAAATTGTTGCATTTCCTCCTCATCAGCCAAAACATTATTCACAAAAAAACTTACACCAAAAATAGCAATGCACACGGTAACAATTAACCATAACCCTCTTTTTAACAATGTTTTCATTTTTATTTTTTTAATTTAATATATTTAAAAAAAATTCTTCTTACAAGAATTATACCACTAATAATATCATTTAAACAAATATTAGTATGGGTTGATAACAAACAACACAATCACAACGTGGTCTCAATTTAATACAATAAAAAATATCCAAAAAAGCTTCTCTCGCTAATGTGCAAATTTCTTTATTTTTCGATATATAAAACATATAAAATCAACAAAAACCATCTTCTTGGTGGTTTTTGCTGATTTTATGCGGGCTACCAAGGTCTGGAACCCATAACTTTCAATTAGTATAAGGCTTTTTGAAGATTTGTTCATAGCTGAGATTTGGAGAGGTCGGGTCGCATTTTTGGAAATTAAGAGACATTACCAGCTCCTTTGTCTTACAAAAAAACAGCCCTCAATGAAAAGGGCTGCCTTCTTGATTTTGAAATTTAGCTTTTTCCAAACATTTTTCTGGAATCATACGCCCAACGCAGGATCAAAATTTTTCCCGACCAACTCAGTCAGCTTATATTTGTATACTGACTGCATTTTGTCATTAACCGTGATAATTCTTATTTTTTTGTTTGGACATCTTAATTTAAAATCCAAATTGAATAATTAAGATAACCGGCAAAGCTGACCCAGAAAATATAGGGCGCCAAGAGCCAGGCGGCCGCTTTGGAAATTTTGGCGAAAACGATGATTGTAGCAAGAATGGCCAGCCAAAGAAAAATCATCTCAAAAAGCGCGCCACCCGGAGAATGCAGATCGAAAAAGATGATCGACCAAAGCGTATTCAAAACCATTTGAATTCCAAAAGCCCAAAAGGCCAAGCGTTTGCTTTTTCCGCTCTCGTCTGTCCAGACAAGATAAAGCGCGTAGCCCATCAGAAGAAATAGCGTCGTCCAAACTGGACCAAACACCCACGCTGGTGGATTGAGAGCTGGCTTAACCAGCACTGGATACCAATCTCTTACCGAACCAATTGTAAAAAAGCTCCCTAATCCTCCCGCCAACTGCGGGATGATGAGCGAAATGATGAGTTTGTGTATTTTTTTCATTTTTTTATTTTTAATTACTGAATTCCCTCCGAAGGCGGGCAGAATTCAGGAATTCTTTTCAGTTTTTTATTTTTTGAATAAAATAACATTTTTGTATTTTTAAAACTATTTAATGACGGACTATGTCTTTTTGACAATCTTCTTTTCTATAACTTTTATAGTTTCCAAATAATCTTTTTCTGCTGGAGACAAAGTTTTTACTTGATATTTACGATATTCTTTTTCGGCTTTTTCTATTGCCTTCTCGTGACTTATTTTTCCCGATCCAACCAAAACCCCTTCACCATAATCACCCAACAAGCTATCAAGGGCCTTGATATGATTTGCTATATCCATTGTTTGCTTATTCATGGCACGCAATTCTGCCAATTCAAAATATGCCGAGACAAGTCGGTTCAATTTTTCCAGTTCTTTAGCAGTCAAATAATTTTTTGCGATACGCACTTCCTCCAATATTGGCAAATCGCCCGCAAAAACTGTCAGACCCATAAACTCTTTGTTGCTATCAGCATGGCTATAAATAACTTCCGCAGCTGTTTGCTTATGCGTCGCGAAGTGCAGTTTGTTTTGCACAATTTTGAAAAACTCGACTGAGTGCAAAGATTTTGGATCATAATCCACGCTCGTGGCATAGAGATCCAGAACTTGCCGATACAACATTTTTTCGCTGGAGCGAATATCACGAATGCGAGCCAAGAGTTTTTTCCAGTACACTCCGCCACCATTATTTTTCAAAAATTCATCATTCATCGTGAATCCTTGAACGAGATACTCACGAAGACGCCCCGTTGCCCAGATACGAAAATTTGTACCTTGAATTGATTTTACGCGATAACCGACGGAGATAATAACATCTAAATTATATGAATTGGTTGGCTTGGTAGAAAAATCGGGATTTCCGATTTTCTTCATAGAATCATCCTTGCTTAATTCCTTCAGGTTTGTGGCAATTTTTCCGCCAGTCGCTTTCGCGATTTTCTTCATGTCGCTTTCTGAGGTCCTTCTTACAGCGTAAATTCCTGCTTTTGCAAGGAAATGTATTGCAAGATGTTTTTCGAATTGTATGGACTCAAAACTGTGGGTCTCAGGTATTTCAATGTCTATGGCAAAAGACAAGATCCACTGGGAGATTATGCTGCTGTGATTCCAAGGTGGATCACAAAAGCTCTTAATAATGAAGATTTGCCAATCAATGGAGATGGAAAACAAACCAGAGA
>Ga0076206_162_pt1 | contig 1177 bp, 2 predicted proteins | sample RifGroE2_FD_67812 | JGI IMG/M metagenome (GOLD analysis project Ga0076206, IMG submission 67812) | Parcubacteria (Moranbacteria) bacterium GW2011_GWE2_36_40
AATTAAGCTGTTTATGCCTTAATTATACAGTAAAAATGGGGGTTTTTGCAATAATTCTAGGTTTTAGTTTTTCAGGGGAATTGGCAACAGTCCCATAAAGAGGAATAGTAGAAAAAACCTGAGTTGAAAAATCAACAACGGGCAATGACCCCCAAATTTGGTTCAATGTGGTATTAGGAGCTGTAGTTACTACGCCTTCCGAATATACAGAACCGTCAACCAAATACTTATCCACTAAAAAATGAATGGGGCTTCCATTATTTCTACCAAAATAAGAATACCCAGTGCGATTTGCATAAGCAGAAACAAGCAAGCCATCAGGGTTATCAAAATAATAATAGGTTTCAGTGATTCCTGTTATAGGTGTTTTCCACTGTGCAACAGCATCTGTGTAAGTAACGCCATTGACAGTAAATGGAAGTGTACGTGGGGTTCTTAAAAAAGCAGCTGTAGCAGAATCAAAAAATCCAAAAAACAAAAAGCCTATCGACAAAAATAAGCATGCTAGTAATTTCTTCATTACTCTCTCCTTTGCGGTTGAAATTCAAAACAGTTAACATCGCCTCAGATTAGATTTGTGACAATCAACGTGCACCACCTCCTCGAATTTTATTAAAGAACAATCAAGCAGTCTATATTGAAATTGATATTATGTCAATAGCCCTTGCAGGATGTTTATTTTTTGTTATAGTGACAAAATGATAATATCATTATAATCATAAAATATATGCAATCAATATCTAAAAGGGCAATAAGTCTGACATCTTCGCCATTGTATGAATTTGCAAAAAAGGTAAAAGAGCAAGAAGCTCAGGGACGGAAAATAATTTCACTTGGTCTTGGAGAGCCATACTATGACACGCCTGAAATTATTAAACAGGGAGGGATTGAGGCTATTAAAAATGACAAAACACATTATAACCCAGCTCAAGGATCAATGACATTGCGAAAAAAAATTGCTGAAAAATATAATGTTGAAGTGCAGTGCGTGTCTGTTTCAACTGGTGCTAAACCATTTTTGGGAAGCATCTTGTGGTCGTTGATTGATGATGGAGATTTGGTTTTTATGACGGGTCCTTATTATCCGCCGTTTTTTCAAATTGCGCAGTCTTGCGGAGGCAAAGTTGTTTTGATTGACACCAAGCCAACAGATTTCCAATTGAAAGCGGATGTTCTT